>Ga0210051_1001206_pt1 | contig 26005 bp, 28 predicted proteins | sample CryGey092014_all_FD_185464 | JGI IMG/M metagenome (GOLD analysis project Ga0210051, IMG submission 185464) | Groundwater microbial communities from aquifer - Crystal Geyser CG23_combo_of_CG06-09_8/20/14_all (SPAdes) (version 2) | ecosystem: Environmental > Aquatic > Deep subsurface > Groundwater...
CGGTCCATACCCGCCGATCCTCTGCAAGTACGGAAAACAACATATTCAGCGCCTTGGGATGTTCGGGACGGTTAATCTCCTCCAGATGGATCACGCAGCCGGGGGTCTGGATAGCTTGAGGAAAGAGGAACTTTTGGTAATATGTCTCCCCGCCTTTTAGTTTATATTCACCGAACAACTGTCCCGGCTCGGAGAGGATACCCACCTGGAATGTGGCAAACGGTCTTTTATTTCGCGCCGCAAATTGTCTTACCAGTGTAGATTTACCACAGCCCTGCTTCCCCGCGACAAGTACATTCACCGGATGTTTTTTGGACAGTTTCTCCATTCTTTCTAAGTTCACAATCTCATGCTCCGGCATAAAAAAGTTTTTTTCCGCCTCCGGAATCGCGACTGAAATATCAAATTCTGTCATAATTAACCTCTATTCCCTTCCTTCAAAACCAGAGCCGCCAATCGTGGCCTGGATACCGGCATCCCGGTAAATATCGAGGAAAGGGTTCAAAAACGATGGTTCCATGGCCTCCATCCCGGTGTATACCCAATCTTTTCCCAGCCAGCGGTACTTGTCCTGGCACCAGTTGTGGAAAGGCAATAGGTCTACCCTCTCTACCGGCTTTGGCAGGGACTTTAGAAAGTCTACAACTCGCAAGTGGTAGTCTAACTGATCGTTATAATCTGGTATCACGGGGATGCGAACCCATATCGCCTGCCCGTTTTCGGAAATTTTTTTCAGATTCGAAAGTATCAGCTCGTTTCCCACACCGGTCATCCTTTTATGTTCGGCAGAATCAAGGTGCTTCAGATCATATAAGACAAGATCCACATTCTTTAATATCGGTTCCAAAACCTCCCAGGGACAGTGTCCACTGGTGTCCAGATCGGTGTACTCAGCCTCAAAACCGCAGTTCTCACAAGTCATCTTCATCTCGTGACCCTCCATAAATGGTTAAGATTGAGTAAAAGGATCATCATTTCCTTACCATTGCCGTACCACATTTAGAACAATTTATCTGAAAGCAGGGGAGACCTACCTGATGTGGGACTGTGGCGCCGCACTTGGGACAGGTGCACTCCCCAGAGGGACCAGCGCCTGGCCTCGTGCCACCCATTCGGCCTGCGCCCCTGCCTCCTCTGCCCATCCCTCTTCCAGTTCCCGGACCGCCTCCTCCGGGAGGTCCTGTTCCATCTCCTCGCGGCATATCTTTCTTTCCTCCTTTCTATCTAATAATCAGTCTTTATTTTAGGACTTTCTTTACCTTCGAGATTTTTTCAGGAGCGGGATTGACCAAAATGGGCGCCTGCGGAAGGGCCCGAGGCAAAAGGCTGCAACCTTCCGCTTTTATAGCTTTCCAACGCCTCCCTGACCTTGCCGGTGACCCCTGTAATTATCTTTATACCGGCAGCCTGCAATGTATGGTACGCATTCGGCCCCACATTTCCGGTGAGAACAACTTCTACCCCTTTATTGGCCACAACCTGGGCTGCCTGGATCCCTGCTCCACCAGAAGCGGCGATCTGGGCATTCTCTAGCGACTCAAATTCCATGGTATCCGGATCAACAATGGTAAAGTATTGACACCGGCCAAAGCGAGGATCAACCCCGGCATCCAAACCCTGGCCGGCAGCAGTGATACATATCTTCATTGAATTCATCATCCCTCCTTTCAATTGTAGTGGATGTCATGCTCAAATATCCTCCCACATTCTATTGGCTTTCTCTTTCCAACTCGCTTACCCGGTTATCAATCCGATTCAGTTCCTCTTTTAACGCCTGGGCCTGGCTTCTCAAAAATTCTCTCTCCTGATCCGGGGTTACGGGAGACCCAAAGGGTAGCATCCCTGCCCCGGCAGGGAAAAGCATCCGCCCCATCCACCATCGCCCCATACCTCTGCCCATTCCAAAGCCTCTGCCAAAACCTCTTCCCCATCCAAAACCGCCATAAGGATAAGCCTGGTACGGAGCATAAGGGTATCCTCCATAGGGGGTTCTCATTCCCCCCATGTAGGGATTGCAGAATCCCCTTCCACCTCCGGTCATTGGGCCAAGCCCCCTCGGTCCGGTTCCGTCAAATCCTGGCATACCTCTCACCTCCTTTTAGTGATCGCAGACATTTGCCCCGGTCTCTAATCGGTCATTGATAAAATCTTCCAATACCCGATCTATCAAACCGGAGGCCCCTGTGATAACAATAATCCCTTTTTCGGCAAACAATCCCTGCGCCCTTCCTCCCATACCACCGGCAATGATGCAACCTACCCCCTTCTCGGCCAGGAATACCGGCAAGAAGCCAGGTTCATGGCCCGGGTTATCAATCAAAGCGCTGGTTATCACACTTCCATCCTCTACCTCAGCAATGGTATAGGATCGGCAATGGCCGAAATGCTGGGAAACCATGTTGCCATCAGTAGCAACGGCTACCTTCATACTTTACACCTCCTCTATTAAAGTTTTTTTATCCTTCAACATCGCTTTCACCCTGGAAATACCGGTACGCGTGTCCTTCATTGCTTGCGCTCCCGACCCGGGACTGTTCACGAATTCCTCACATTTCTTGCTTATCTTAAGAAATGCCTCTGCCGCCCTGGAATTTGGAAGACTTTCCACAAACGGGAGCCCCTTGTCGCAGTTCTCGACAATATCCGGATCAAAGACGATCCTCCCGAGAAACGGCACATTAAGTTCCCGCGCCGCCTTCTGGCCGCCTCCCACCTTGAAGAGGTTGATCGTTTTCCCACAGTGAGGGCAAGAAAACCCGCTCATATTCTCCACGATCCCCACCACGGGGATCTTCAGCATCCGGCTGAAAGTCACCGCCTTCCTCGCATCAAGGAGAGCTACATCCTGGGGAGTAGTAACGATAACGGCGCCGTCAACCTCTCCGATCAACTGAGCGACACTCAAAGGTTCATCACCGGTCCCCGGGGGGAGGTCCACGATGAGGTAATCGAGATCACCCCATGAGACCTCGCTTAAAAACTGTTTAAAGGCCCCGTGCTTAAGTGGTCCCCGCCAGACAACAGGGCTATCGGGATCGGGGAGCAGAAAGGCCATACTAACCACCTTGAGATTCGGATAGTAGGCGACAGGTTCTATCCTGTCAGGTGATCCTTCAAGTCTTTTCAAATCCAGCCCTAACATCTTTGGCACATCAGGGCCGTGTAGATCCGCATCGAGGATTCCCACTTCCCGCCCATCTCTTGCGAGGGCTACTGATAGGTTGACAGCTACCGTGCTCTTGCCTACCCCTCCCTTTCCGCTCATGACCATAAACTTATGCCTTATCTTACCCATCGTCTTCTTCAACAACTTTTCCGCATGGTCTTCCTTTGCCTGCTCCGAGCAGCCGCCTTCCTGACCACAGGTCTCACACGTAGAGTCTTTATCGCATCTTTCCTGGCTCATGATGTCTCCTCTCAACTGTTCTTCCTCTCACCCTCCATCCACGGTGGTCTAAAAAACATGCCCTTTCTCTTTCTTTCCCTGCCTCCCCTTTTGTACGCCCGGAAACCCGGCTGGAGTTTCCCATCGAGAAACAGGCTTAGGGCCTCGTTGGCCTCGCCGGCAATCTCAGGAATAACCGATATTCCCAGATTCTCAAGCTGACGATGGCAAAACCCGTCTATCCCTCCGCAGATAACGGTATCAACCCCCAGGGAGGAGAGCCGGTTAAACCACTGGGGAAGGGCTAAGCCATCCATGGATATCCTCTCTTGAGAAACGACCTCCCCTTTCTCTATAGTTAAAATCCACATTTCAGGGGAAAAACCAAAACGGGGAGAGATCCAATTGCCGAAAAGGGGCATGGCAACCTTCATCTTCCACCTCCATAACTATAAGTGTAGCAATGAGTATGCCAGGGCGAAATAATTGGAGGGATACATTAAAAGATGTAGCGATTACAGTATGTTATAATAATCTAAGATCTCGGAAGAAAAGGGAAAGGAGGGATATTTGGGTGCAAAAATGCATCACGTTGCATGCAATAGTTGCATAAATGCAATCGCCATCCGTGTTTAAAGGCCGTACTTCTTGATCTTTCTCCATAGTGTTGAGCGGTTGATCCTTAATTCCCGGGCAGTTGCCATTCTATTTCCATGGCGCTTTTCCAGGGTTCTCCGGATTAACTCTGCCTCAGCATTCTTTAAGGGATGGCTCATGGTTGGTTTTGGGGGAATTTCTCTCTCCCTGAGACCCCGAATAAGTTCTGGGGGTAGGTGTTTTACCTCGATGATCTTGTCTTTACAGAGGACAAAGGCATGTTCGATGATATTTTCCAGTTCCCGTACGTTACCGGGGAAGTCATATCTCATCAGAAATTCCATTGTAGCGTCGGAAACTCCAACGATGTCCTTCTCTTTTTTTAAATTGAACTTGTGAATAAAATTCTCCATAAGAAGGGGGATATCTTCCCTCCGTTTGGAAAGAGGAGGAAGTTCAATCTTAACCACATTAAGCCGATAAAAGAGGTCCTCCCTGAAACTTCCGGTTTTAACCAGATCGGAGAGGTTTCTGTTGGTGGCAGTTATTATCCTTACATTAGCCTTCATTGGGGTTGTTCCTCCCAGGGGTTCATACTCCCTCTCCTGTAAGACACGAAGGATTTTTACCTGAAGAGCAGGAGACATATCCCCTATCTCGTCCAGAAAGATGGCGCCTCCTTCTGCCAGGGTAAATCGGCCTGGTTTATCTCTCCTGGCATCGGTAAATGCCCCTTTAACATACCCAAAAAGTTCGGACTCAAGAAGGGTATCAGGAAGCGCTCCACAGTTTACCTTCACATAGGGATGGCTTTTCCTGTGGCTCAGGTTGTGGATAGCTCTGGCAAAAAGCTCTTTACCCGAACCACTGGGCCCCTGGATCAGGACGGTGGAGTCACTTTCGGCAATATCCGGGAGGATATGGAATATCTCCTGAATTTGATGATTCTTACTAACGATGTCCTCAAGGGAATACTGTCTCGATATCTCCTTCTTTAACTCTTCTACCACCGAGAGGTCTCTAAAGGTTTCCACCGCGCCAATAACCTCTCCTTTCTCGTTTTTGAGTACAGATGTACTGATGCTCACCGGTATTTCTTTACCCCTTTTGTTGAGGATATTAACGGGTAAGTTGATGATAGCCTTGCCTGTCTTTAAGGTCTGCCTGAGGGCGCAGTGAGTCTGGCAGATACTGGCTCTGAAGATATTGAAGCAATACTGCCCGATAGCCTCATCTCTACTAAAGCCCGTGATTTCTTCTGCCGCTCGGTTAAAGGAAGTAATCTCGTCCTGGTCATTGATGGTGAAGACCCCATCAGCTACACTATCCAGGATGATATTGAAAAAGGAAGCGCCCTTGTCTGCCCGCATGGCTTATTTACCGCCTATAATTAGGATATGACAAAACTCTCAGCAACGACTTATTTAGTTACCCTGAAACAGGAGGAATGGAACTCTGATAGACTTATACATTACAAGGGACGCCGAGTCTCACGAAAACCTAAACAGTAAACTCCTTAATAAGTAAAATGGAAGAAAATGATAAACCTCCCGGCCACGACGGAGCGTGGCCCTCCTCTATAACCCCTTAAGGCTGGTTCCATGTCCAGTCCCTATGGGCTACCACTTTGTTTACTATTCCTAATCTCTCCGCCTCTTTTGCGTCAATTACATCTCTCATAAAATATAATTCGAGGGCCTTTGCCGGACCAACCAGTCGGGGAAGAAAATAGAGCCTACCGTAATCCAAAACTAATCCCATATTTATAAAGCCCTCTCTCAATTTGGCTTTCTCAGAGGCAATCCTGAGATCACAGGCGAGGTCACCTCCCGCATGGCTGGGGTTTTTATTCAAGCTCAACGGTGGAGAACCTTTATAGCTTCAAACCCTCAGCTACAGATCCACCTAACTCCGGGTCAGCTTTAACCAGATTCTCAATTACGCGCTTTTGAATCGCCTTGTCAATGCGCATGAGGTCCGCTGTGAAATTGTCCACAAGATGTCCCCTGTCCATCTTGCCCAGCGAACGATATTTCTCCCCTGCCTGTTGAAAATCGTTTGTCAGGCTGATCTTACTACGAGTCACTTCCCCCTCGACACGATATATAGGTGGGACGCCCATCGGATCCTCCTTAGGCATACCGCCACCCAGGCTATTGGGCTCGTAATTTACCGGCCCGCTGAATTCTCCCGACTGCATGGCTCCATCGCGTTGATTGTTGTTGACCGGCACAAGGGGACGGTTAACGTGAATCTGCAGGTAGTTCGCACCCAACCGGTGACGTTGAGTATCAGCGTAGGAAAATGTCCGTCCCTGGAGCAACTTGTCGGCGGAAAACTCGATCCCCGGAACAATGCTGGCGGGACAGAAAGCCGCCTGCTCCACTTCGGCGAAGAAGTTTCCCGGGTTGCGATTCAGCGCCATTTTACCTACCGGCATCAACGGAAATTTCTTCTCAGGCCACGTTTTTGTGGAATCGAGCGGATCAAAATCCTGTTTAAATTCCTCGGCGATATCCATCAACTGGACACAGATTTCATACTCAACCTCTCCGCCGCCCGCGATCGTTTCCCAGAGATCACGGATAAGATAATCGGGATCGAGACCGGCCAGCCTGGCAGCCTCGTGACGATCGAGATTATGTACACCTAACTTCGGTTTCCAGTGATATTTCACGTACACGGCTTTTCCCCCGGCGTTCACCCACATATACGTGTTGACGCCAAAACCTTCCATCATCCGATAGCTTTTCGGCGTTCCCCGGTCGGAGAAGAGCCAGACGATCATGTGGGTCGCCTCCGGTGTCAGGGAAATGAAATCCCAAAAGCGGTTATGCGCGGAAGAGGCCGAGGGGATATTGTTATCCGGCGCCCCCTTGAAGGCATGTACCATATCCGGAAACTTGACGGCATCCCTGATGAAAAATACGGGGAGATTATTGCCTACCAGGTCGTAATTGCCGTCTCCGGTATAGAACTTGACGGCAAAGCCACGCGGATCACGAACGGTATCAGCGGAACCACGTCCCCCGGTAACAGTCGAAAACCGCACAAAGACGGGGATTTTCTCCTTCGGATTCTGAAGAAATTTTGCCTTCGTGTAGGTTTTCATGTTCCTGTAAACCTGAAAATAGCCATACGCCCCTGCTCCTTTGGCATGCACAACTCTTTCGGGAATACGCTCTCTATCAAAATGAGCCAGCTTCTCGATAAACAGGACATCTTGCAGCAATACGGGACCGCGTTCGCCTATGGTCTGTGAATTTTGGTTGTCGGAAATCGGAACTCCCTGATTGGTGGTTAAATATCTTTCTTTTTTCATGATGCCACCCTCCTCTCATTTTACTTTTAAGTAACGGGGGTAATCATTATTGGGCCTCGACAGAGCGTGATCCCCCTCCCGGCCACGACGGAGCGTGGCCCTCCTCTATGACCCCTTGAAGACCGGCTCCCTTTTTTCCAAAAAGGCCCTTACCCCTTCCCGGTGATCTTCCGTTTTCAGGCAAATGCTATTGGCATTCGCCTCCAGATCCAATTCGGTTACCATGTCCATGTTGAGCCCCTTGTAGAGAATATCCTTGATCATTCCCAGGGCCAGGGGGGATTTTTTCGCTATCCTGTTTGCCAGTTCATAGGTGGTTCTTTCCGCCTCCTCATGGGGCGCCACCTTGTTTACTATTCCTAACCTCTGTGCCTCTTTTGCGTCAATTACATCTCCCGTAAAGTATAATTCGAGGGCCTTTGCCGGACCAACCAGCCGGGGAAGAAAATAGAGCCCACCGTAATCCGAGACCAACCCCATATTGATGAAGCCCTCCCCGAACCTGGCCTTTTCAGAGGCGATCCTCAGATCACAGGCGAGGGCTATGTTGCATCCCGCCCCGATAGCGGGGCCATTTACCAGGGCAATCACCGGTTTTTCCAAACCCCGAATATTTTCTACTATCTTATGGGCAACATTACGCACAAATTCCCTTCTCTCAACCAAACCGACTTCCACACTCAGACGTTCCATCTCTTTCAGATTTCCACCGGCACAAAAGGCCTTACCCGCGCCGGTCACAACCAATACCCTGATATTCTTATCCGTTTTCACATCTTGTACGGCATCCAGTACATTTTCACGCATCCTGCCGCCAATTGCGTTGAGACTGTCCGGTCTGTTGAATATTATTGTGGCAACTCCCTCCTCTTTTCTCAATATTATGTCTTCATAAGCCATATCGTTTTCCTCCTATGCTTCAAAGGCGAGAAAGGTTTTCATGTTTTCTCCTTCTGTCCGATGGAGAAATTTTGCGGTAAGAGGCATCCCCACTTTTATAGTTTCGGGATTTTTCGTATCAAGGCCTTCGATGCGCGCATCAATCTTTACCCCCTCTTCAAATTCCACGACACCGACACAGTAAGGATTCTTCCTGTTGAAACCCTCTGCTACCATCGAAGGGGGACCAACATAGATGGCGGTAAAGGCAGCCAATTTCCCCTTGCCTTTCATTTCCACCCATTCCATATCCGAAGAGTAACATTCTATGCAAATGGGGCGGGGGGGGAGATAAAGGGCGCCGCAACCCTTGCACTTACAACCCATCAGTTTATCTTCATTAAGAAACTGTTTATACGATACGTCACTAAAAGCTCTATTTTCCATAGGTCTTTACCTCCTGATTATCTTCTCTCGAGAATCGTAAATGTGCAGGTGCCCCCTGTTCCTCCCAGGTTGTGGGCACCGCCAATCCTCAGATTCTTATTGGGAATCTGTCTCTTTCCCGCTTTACCTCTCAACTGCTCCCAGAGCTCTTCCAATTGGGCGACACCGGTAGCTCCCACGGGGTGACCTTTACACTTCAATCCCCCCGAAGTATTGATCGGGATTGGGCCATCCAGCCTTGTCAGGCCGTTTTCCACTGCCTTGTATGCCTCGCCGGGCTTAAAAAATCCGAGGTCTTCCATGTGAATGATTTCCGCAATGCTGAAACAATCATGGACTTCGGCGAACTGGATATCTTCCGGTTTCAGTCCCGACATCCCGTAAGCCTCCTGCGCGGCGTTTCTTGTGGCTTCAAAACAGGTCAAATCTTTGGCGGCATGCAGTCCTTTGCCGCTTCCCTGTCCCAATCCTACAACGTACAGGGGATCGTCGGTAAAATCCCTGGCGATATCTTCCGCCACAAGCAGCGCACAGCTTGCCCCATCACTTATGGGACAACAATCGTAGAGGTTCATCGGCCAGGCCACCGGGGGGTTTGCCTTTGGGTCCCGTAGAAAATCCTTTTCATCTTTCCACGTCGGCAAAGGTTCACCCTTTTTCTTCGCATTTTCCCTCTTCTGGTTCATAAGATCGGCGATGGTAAGTTTGAACTGTGCCCTCGGGTTTAACGGCGCATTATTATGGCTCTTTATCGTGACATTCATGAGATGCTCACGAGAAGCTCCATATTTAGCAAAATAGGCTGTGGCCAGCGCCCCGAAAACAGCGGGGAAGGTAAAACCGACCTGCATTTCATAAGGCGCGAGGGCCAGACCCAAACCCTCGGCAACCTCTTCTGTCGTCCGTTTTGACATCTCTTCCACACCACCGACCAGAACAATGTCATAGAATCCGGAGGCGACGGCAAAGACGCCCTCCCGGAAGGCAAGGGCGCTTGAGGCGCAGGCACCTTCCGTCCTCGTTGCGGGTATCGGTGACAGCCCTAAAATATCCGAGATTATTGGACCCCAATGTCCCTGATGCACAAAGAAATCGCTGGTAAAGTTCCCCAGATAGAGGGCATCTATATCCTTCGGGTCAACTCCTTTGTCCACAGAGACAAGCATTTCTTTAAAAGCCTCTACGAACAGATCCTTTGAATCCTTATCCTTGTACACGTTAAACGGAGTCATGCCGACTCCCACCACTGCTACTCCTCTTCCTAATTTTCTCCGCCTTTTCATCTTAAAATCCTCCATACTTAAAAAGTGAACTCTTATTTCTCACGGGCCATGATGTTTGACAGACAATAGGCAACATTCGTGGCCAGTCGCGCAAGCAGGCTCGTATCCATCCCTGACTGGTACCGCAGCCTGGAGAAATCACCGTGGTTTAAACTGCCGATAATATCGCCATCAAGGGCGAGGGGGGCTATGGCAAGGGATTTGATTAAAAATTTCTTGCTCTGGGGAAAGAGTTTATAAAAGGGTTTCAAATCACCGTTGGCAAGGACAGGCATTGTATCATGGGCAATAAGATCGAGAAACGCTGCCTGTTCTATAATGTTCAAACGATCCTTAAATATCTCGGAGGAATACAGCGTTTCAGCCAGGCTCGATACTTTACCGTTGGCTACAAGGGAAAGCCAGACAAAAGGAATCTCAAACTCTTCTTCAATCCCCGGAAGAAGTACTTCAAAAAGCTCATGCACGCTGGAGGCCGATGATATTTTCGTTTCGATCCTGGAAAATTTCCTGGCGATCTCTTCGTTCTTTTTTACTATCTCTAATATCTCTTCATTCATCTCCTTCCTCCCCCTTGTCGAATTCAGCAACTAAGATAGTATGGTCAGATGGTTTTTCGGCGCGTCTTGCATCCATATCTATGATACAGTTAAGCGAACGATCGGCAAGAGGCGGCGTGGCCAGGAGATGATCTACCCGCCAACCCAGCCCCCTTTCCACGGACCGGGGAACCCGGTAATCGAAGAAGGTATAATGGCCCGGTTCTCCAGGATGATGTTTTCTGAATACATCCTGCAATCCCCACGACTTCAGCAGGGCAAAACCCTCCCAGACCTCCGGAGTGAAACAGACATGCCCCAGAAGCCTTCCGGGATCATGCACGTCTATTCTTTCGGGGGCCACATTGAGGTCACCGCACAAGATCAGCGGCTTGCCTGCCGAATACGATCTTTCCAGAGAATCCGCCAGGCGTGTAAACCACTGGAGCTTGTACGCAAAATGGGGACTCTCGCGTTCACGGCCCTGGGGAACATAAGCATTTACCACAGGAATATCCGAAAATACACCCCTGATCAGGCGGTCTTCATCTCTCGGGCCGCCGTCATCAAGGCCGAAATAGACTTCATCCGGCTCTACAAGGGACGCCACAGCCACGCCATTGTATTGCGTTTTCCCCTTAAAAACAATGTGGTAACCAATCTTTTCAAATTCCCCCGCGGGAAATCTGCCGTCATCCACCTTGGTTTCCTGCAAGCAGAATACATCCGGACGATTCTTCTCCAGCCACGAAACGACTATATGGAGACGGGAACGTATAGAGTTCACATTGTAAGTGGCGATCTTAAAGACTGCCAATCTGTTATCCCTTCATCGCCGGTAACCGGCAATGGCAGTATGCTGATTATGGGCTTGATTTTTAAAAGAATATCATGGTATTGATTAATATTCAAGTCCTTTGTCTTGTAATCTTTGATTGACGTTCAGGAAACTAAAGGGAAGGTGAAAAGTAACAAAATTTTTAAAAGCTAATGAGATTGCTGAGTTTCGCCCAGAGGGGGTATATCCGAACTTCGCCTATCCTCCCTTATTTGGGAGGATAGGCGAACCAATTCGGATGTGAACGAGTTATCCATTGCGGGCGGGAAAGGGGAATTACGGCAAATGGCAGAAAATAGAACAGTGCTATTTTTACATTTTTACTTTTGGGATATAACTAAGACCATTTGTCTTAATTGTTTTTGATTCGTGGTGATATGCATATTAGGATATTCTTCAATGCCAAACTTATCAAAGAAGGGTATGCCCGTGTCATTGCTCCTCCCTTTCGCTACTATGATGAGTTTCATAACTACCAGCAAGAGGCAAGAGCAGCAGGGGTAGGCATCTGGAGTACAAAGGCAAAGAGGTAATGGAAAACAGAGAACAGCCATTTTATTACATAAATTCAGAAAACTGCCCGCAACGGGCAGATAACAGAGTGCTTGAGGTTAGCGCCCAAAGGCTTCGCCCTTCTCAAGCACTCAACCGTTAGCGACCCACGCCCCGCAGGGGCGGTTTATCAAGGAATAACTTTTTTGAAGTTACTCAGAAGCTGCAATTGTCCCTAAGTCAGAAGTGTGATTCAACAAACATGAGCGAAGGAGGAGAAAGAAAGATGAATCCACTTTTACAGCGTATTTCCATTAATCCGGATGTCTGCTTCGGGAAACCCTGCATCCGTGGTACTCGCATCTGGGTATCCCTGATTCTTGATTTCCTGGCCAATGGAATAGGCATTGAGGAGATTGTCGCAGAATATCCTCAATTGAAGAAGGAAGATGTTCGGGCCGCTATCGCCTATGGAGCCGAGATGACCAGAGAACGATATGTTGAAATTCCGGCCGAGGCAACAGGGTGAAGTTCAAACTCGACGAGAACTTTGGAACTCGAACGCAGGAACTTTTCCGTGTTGCAGGACACGACGTTCAAACAGTCCGTGGCCAAGAAATCCAGGGATGTTTAGACCAGCATCTCTATGAGGTTTGTTGTACGGAACAGCGCTGTTTGGTAACGCTGGACTTGGATTTTACGGATGTAACCCGTTTTCCGCCAACTTCAGCGAGCGGTATAGTTGTCATTCGTGTTCCTCGGAATCCAAGTCTTGCTTTGCTGGAACAACTGGTCCGGCAATTTCTACAAGCACTCACTCAAATGCCGGTAGAGAAGAAGCTGTGGATTGTCGAGATTGGTCGGATTCGGATACATCAGTCAGAAGCGGAAGAAGAACCGTGATGGCTTTTGAGCACCAAGGGACAACGGCGGCTAACACGGCACAAACGATAAAATCCAAATTGCTTCGCAACCTCGTTTGTGCCGGAAACGTTAGCCGAAATGACCAAGTCGTATATCGTTAGCCATTCTGAAAAGAGGAGGGACAATTGAGCCAAAAGTACGATGAAGCGAGCTCGCTATATAAAACAGCTCACTCACTATTAGAACAGGGTGATACTGAAAATGCCCTGAAACACTACCACGCTTCTTTAGAACTGCTGAGAGAAGCAAACGAGAGAGAGGCCCAGGCAAGGGTGCTCAACAATATGGGCCACATCCATGTAGAGCGGTGTGAATGGGACGATGCGCTGAACTGCTTTAAAGAAGCCAAGAGTATCTTTGAAGCAATTAACGATAAACTTGGCATGGCCGACCAACTGCAAAACATCGGCTCCGTGTACAGGGACAAGGGAGAATATAACGCTTCTCTTGAGCACTACCTCGGTTCTCTCTCTCTATACGAAGAACTCTCGGAAACCTGCAGTATCGCCAACCAGATGACAAATATAGGTTATATATACGCCATGACTAATGAATCTCTACAGGCCCTTGAATGGTTTGAGAAGGCATTACCCATATATGAGCAGATAGGCGAGTCGAAACGGGCCTACCTTACCAGAAAAAACATGGAGAGACTGCGGTGTATGCCGGGATAAAAGCTAAAAAGGCCCCCCCTTTGGAAAAGGGGGGCTGGGGGGATTTTTAGATGAAAGGTTTAGAACTTGCGGAAAGTTATTATCTGGCATGTGGGGTTCCCATGCTCCAAGAGAAGTTTGCCCCCTATGCTGACCGGATAGCCGCCGGGCTGGTGGGTGACGGTTCTGAATGTCTTGGTTTTGATGACGAAATTTCCCAGGATCACGACTGGGGCCCCGGTTTCTGCCTGTGGTTGGTAGAAGAGGATTTCCAGGCCATAGGCAATGCCCTAAATGATGCATTGTCAAAACTTCCCCCGACCTTCGGCGGTTACGGTCCCCGACAGACGAGTGAATGGGGAGCGGGGAGGGTAGGAGCCTTTGAAATATCCAGATTTTATTGTAATTTTATCGGTGTCAACTGTATTCCTACTGATCTCAATCAGTGGCTCTTCATCCCGGAGGATTTTCTGTCTGCCTGTACAAATGGGAAGGTTTTTCACGATCCCTTAGGTGAATTTACACGCTGGAGAAACACTTTACTGGCATTCTACCCGGAAGATGTGCGGCTCAAGAAAATTGCTTCCCGCTGTATGACCACGGCCCAATCGGGGCAGTACAATTTGAAACGGTGTGTACAGCGAAAAGAATACTTCGCCGCCCAGTACGCAGAAACCAAATTCTGCGCCGATGTAATCTCCCTGATTTTCCTTCTGAACAAAAGATACACCCCCTTCTACAAATGGATGCATCGGGCGCTCAAATCTCTCCCTCTCCTGGGGGAGTTTGTTCATGTCAGGATAACGGATATTGTCATCTCAAACGATTATGAAGAAAAAATCAGCATCGTTGAAAATATTTGTATCAGCATTATTGATGAACTCAGAAAACAGGGACTATCGGACGCAGAAAGCAGTTTTCTCCTTGATCATGGGCCGCAGATCCAGAGTAAGATACAGGATAAGCAGTTAAGGGAAAGAAATGTTTGGGTAGGGTAGAAGAAGGACTGATAGGCATGGAAATCATCATAAACAGTAACAAGCGCTCATTGATGACCATATCGTGCACACTGAAGCCTTTTCCTAATTCACACCATACGCAGGTGTCCTCCATAGCGCCCGATGCCATCGAAAGCTGTGATTCACACTTCCCGCAGAGGTATTCCTTCCCCGGCTTCATGGGGCCATCGCAGGGTGTTATCGTCATGGGGCAAAGGTAAATACATGAGCCGCATTTCTTGCAGAAATCGGGACGGACTCCGAACGGAAAGTCAACACGGCGATCCTTGCCGCGGCCGACAAATCCGATAGCGCGGGCCTGCCACATCTCCTCGCACACACGAACACAACGCCCGCACAACACGCAGTCGTTGTTTCTAAACGGGTAACGGACTTCCTTTACTCCGCAACGCACGGCAACATCCTGTATGGCGCGTGAATTGGGCGCCTGGGCTACAAGCAGTTCGGCAATATTCCGCCGGAGTTTCTTGATCCTTTCTGTGTTGCTCAGAATCACCATGCCTTCCTCCACACCCAGCGTACAGGACGTGGTGATCTTCGATCGGCCATTGACGATATTTTCCACGATGCAAAGACGGCATGCGCCAATATCCGAAAGGTTTGGAACATGGCAAAGGTGAGGAATGCATATACCGTACTCGATTGCAACATCCAGCACGCTTGATCCCTTCGGAGCCCGAATACCGGCGCCGTCAATTTTAAGTGTCACATATTTCCTCATATCATACCTCCCGCTCAGGTGACTATTATCGAATCAAATTTACACTCACTTAAGCAAATACCGCATTTCTGGCACTTGTGTGAAGCGATGACATGCGCTTCCTTCTTCTTGCCTTTAATAGCGTCATAAGGACATGCGCGCCGACATGTACCGCAACCATTGCATTTCTCAGCGTCTATCTCATATTCGATCAGTTCCCGGCACACACCGGCAGGGCAGCGTTTTTCATTGACATGAGCCTCGTATTCCTCGGGGAAATATCTTAATGTGGAGAGCACGGGATTGGGCGCGGTTTTTCCCAGCCCGCAGAGGGATGCGGAGGCAACGGTGTCCGCTAATTCCTTTAGAAGGTCAATCTGCTCCGGCCGGCCGCGACCCTCAGTGATATCGGTTACGATCTCCAGCATGCGGTCGATGCCAAGCCGGCAGGGCACACATTTTCCACACGACTCATCCTGCAGAAATGCCAGAAAGTATTTTGCCACATCCACCATACAGGTTTTTTCGTCCATCACCACAATGCCGCCTGAACCTACCATTGAGCCCGCATCGTAAAGCGCATCGAAATCAACGGGAAGATCAAGCCTATCCAGGGGGAGACATCCGCCGGAGGGACCGCCGGTCTGCACGGCCTTAACGGCCCTACCGTTAATGGCGCCTCCACCGATATCAAAAACTATGGTGCGCAGCGGAGTACCCATGGCAACCTCGACAAGACCGGTATTCTTTACCCGGCCGGTGAGCGCGAAAATCTTGGTCCCTTTGCTCCCCCTGGTTCCTTTGCCTGCAAACCATGCCGCTCCATTCGATATAATAGGAGGAACATTTGCCCATGTTTCGACGTTATTCAGGGTTGTGGGCTTGTGCCACAACCCATTCGCTACGGTATGCACATCTTTAGGGCGCGGTTCTCCCACTTTGCCCTCCAGCGAAGCCATAAGCGCCGTTGATTCACCACAGACGAAAGCTCCTCCTCCACGGCAGATTTCCATATCAAAGGAAAATCCGCCCCCCAGGATGTCATCGCCTAAAAGGCCGTATTCTCTGGCCTGCTGCATTGCAATCCGCGCATGTTTTACCGCAAGAGGGTACTCATTACGAACGTAAATGTATCCTTGCCGGGCGCCTATGGCCCAGGCCCCTATCATCATGCCCTCAATAACCAGGTGCGGATTGCCTTCGAGGATGCTCCTGTCCATGTAGGCGCCGGGATCCCCTTCATCCGCATTGCAGATGACGTACTTTTCCTCACCGGGTGCGGATCGGCACTCGGCCCACTTTCTGGCTGTCGGGAATCCGCCTCCGCCGCGACCCCTTAAACCGGAAATCTTGACCTCCTCGATGACTTTTTCAGGGGAAAATTCAGTAAGGGTTTTTGCCAGTGCCGAGTACCCGCCGATAGCAATGTAGTCTTCAATAGAACACGGATCCACATGCCTGTTCTGTGCAAGCAACTGACGGTCCTGGGCACGGTAGAAAGGAATTTCCGCTTCAGTTCGTACTTTTTTTGATGTAACGGGATCAGTGTACAGCAAACGTTCAATTACCTCACCCTTGAGTATGGTTTCGGCAATGATCTCACCGGCGTCTCCCGGCTTCAGGCCGCAGTAAAAAATATTGCCCGGTTCGAGAATCATTAATGGCCCCTGCTCGCAGAAGCCGTGACACCCTGTAGCGCGTACCCACACGCCCTCTTCCAGTTTCCGTTTCTTAAGTTCTTTTTTAAATGCGTCAATTACGTCCTGAGAACGGGAGGCATGACATCCTGTACCCCCGCAGATGGTAAGCTTGGATTTAAAGTTTTTAACGCTTGAGCGAAGCCGTTTGCGCAATTCAGTGAGATCTTTGACGCTTTTTACCCTTGGTTTTACCTTTGGCATCGTCGGTGTCCTCTATTCCTTTTTCATTAACTGAATTTATTAGTGAACGGAGCTTGCTGGGGGTCATGTGTTTATAATACGTTCCGTTGAGTACAACTACGGGGCCCAGGGCACATGCTCCGAGACAGTTCACCTGCTCGAGAGTGAACTGGCCGTCTTCAGTGGTGTCCCCCGGTGAGATACCGAGTTGACCGAGAACCTGGTTGGACAAAAGATTGGACCCTCGTACGTGGCACGCAGTGCCCGTGCAGATCGTGATCACGTTTCTACCACGCGGCTTAAGTGAAAAAGCCTTGTAAAAGTTTGCTACCCTATACACCTCTATTAAAGGAACTCCCAGTTCCCTGGAAACAATCCTCATGTCCTCCTCGGGAATATGCCTGTAGCGCTCTTGCACGTCATGCAGCACTTCAATGAGCTGATGCGGCTGGCTCCGGCGACCTTTCAATATGGATTCAAGTGTTAACACAGACATAAGAGCCTCCCATCATAAGAACAAATTTTTCTTTAATCGAACTAAAAAAACCGGGCTTAAATCATCTATTGACACGATAATTTTCATCGGATATATTACAGATGTAAATACAATAAGAATGCTTACTTTATGCCTATACAATATAGGCATAAAGACTGATATTTATACCTATCTAATGCCTATAAAATATAGGGAGTAAGCAGTGGCCGGGGCGAAATCTTCTTCAGACCATACCGATCTTTCAGCGTCGCTATATCCTGAAAAGGAACTGAAGTTCCTTTTACCGGTTCCTCAAAAGAGCGAAATCGATCCTGCTAAGGTAGAAGTCGCTCTACTGGAACGTATTAAAGAACTGAATTGTATGTACGGGATGGCAATACTCGCCGAACGTTATTCCGATTCTATCGAGGATTTCCTGCGGAATCTCATTAACATCCTGCCTCCCTCCTGGCAGTACCCCGAGATCACATGTGCGCGGATTCTGTTCGATGGAAAGACCTATAAAAGCCGTGGATTCAATTCTTCGAAGTGGCGTCAATCTTCTCGAATTTTAATGTACAACGAGCCGATGGGTGAAGTTGAAGTGTTCTATCTTGAAGAGATGCCGCCGGAAGATGAAGGGCCTTTTTTGAAGGAAGAGCGCCTGCTGCTGGATGCAATTGCCGAACAGATCGGCAAAACCGCCGTACGGATTTCCGCCGAACAGGAATTGAGGGAACTGAACAAGCAGCTTACCGTAGAGCGCAAGGCGCTCCAGGAAGCAAATGCGGGGCTGAGGGCAGTTATGGCAAGGATTGAAGAAGAAAAGATGAACATCAATAAGAATATACAGGCAAATGTCGAAAAGATCCTGATGCCGATTTTACACGCACTTTCACTGGAACTACCGAAAAGTCAGAAAAAATACGCGGAGATTCTGAGAACTAATTTGGAGGAAATTACCTCTCCTTTTATTAATCAATTGTCTCGCAGATTTTATTCTCTGACACCAACGGAGATTAAAATCTGTAAATTGATTCGCAATGGAATGCGCACTAAAGAAATTGCGCGGATTCAAGGCGTGTCGGTGGCCACGATCAATCGTCACCGTGAGCATATTCGCCGAAAGCTCGATATCATCAACAGAGATGTCAATCTTACAACCTATTTGCAATCGAACATGTGGGAGGAAGAAGGAACGATCGGGAGGGATTTATCCCCGGTTGCTCAAGCCGAATTATAACATACTGGAAATACACAATTAAAGGAGGTAATTGCAAAAGTCCAATTTTGGTAGCCGCAGGCTTTAGCCTGCGTTTTGTAACATATTGAAAACAAAGAAAACACGCAAACTAAAGTTTGCGGCTACATTTTAATTTCAAGACTTTTGCAATTACCTCAAAGGAAAGAAATTTCCGGATAAGATAATAGAAGAAGGACTGACGGACATGGAAATCATCACCGCTGTCAAGGGATTTAAGGATATTCTGCCCCAGGAGGCAGGTAAGTGGCGGTATATCGAGGAGACGGCCCGTAAAATATTTACCGAGTTTGGTTTCAGGGAGATAAGAATTCCGATCCTTGAAAAGACAGAGCTGTTCAAAAGGGGCATTGGAGAGACCACAGATATTGTGGAAAAGGAGATGTATACCTTCCTCGACCGGGGAGGCGAGTACCTGACCCTCCGTCCTGAGGCGACGGCGTCTGTTATCAGGGCATACCTGGAACATTCCCTCTATGCCGCCGACCCTGTGGCCAGGCTGTTCACCATCGGCCCCATGTTCAGGCGGGAGAGGCCACAGAAGGGGAGATACAGACAGTTTCACCAGATCAATGCAGAGTTGCTCGGACTCGACGACCCGCGGATAGACGCCGAGATCATCATCATGCTGATCCATTTCTTAAAAAGCGTGGGACTGTCCGATTTGAGTCTGGAGATAAATTCTCTCGGCTGTACTGAATGCCGCCCCCCTTTCAAGGAATCGCTTATCGGGTTCTTGCAGGGCAAAGAAGAGGGTCTCTGCGGAGACTGCCGGCGGCGCCTTATTACGAACCCCCTGCGGGTCTTTGACTGCAAAGTGGAGCAGTGCGGCGAGATCATCGCCCAGGCCCCCCGCCTGCTGGATTTTATATGTTCCACTTGCAGAGATCACTTTGAGGTGGTCAGGGAATCTTTAAAGACCTTCGGGCTGTCCTTTGATCTCAATACCAGGATGGTCAGGGGTCTCGATTACTACACCAAAACAGCCTTTGAGGTAACCGCCGGATCCCTGGGCGCCCAGAATGCCATCGCCGGCGGAGGACGATACGACAGGCTTGTGAAAGATCTCGGCGGGCCGGATATTGCCGGTATCGGATTTGCGATCGGATTGGAACGCCTGATCTCCATGTTGCCTGTGAAAGACGAGGATTTCGTTGTTGTCCCCCACCTCTTTATCGCCGCCCTGGGCGGGCAAGCGCAGGAGAGGGCCTTTGCCTTATGTAACCGTCTGCGGATGATGGGGGTGCAAACAGAAATGGATTATACGGGAAAGAGCCTCAAAAGTCAGATGAAGCGGGCCGACAAGTTAAAGAGCCGTTATACACTGATCATGGGTGATAGGGAGCTTACCGAAGGAAGGGCTGAATTAAGGGACATGGTAAGGGGAACCCAGGAGACTCTTGGCCTTGATACCCTTGAAGAGGTTATCATTGACACTTTTAGGATCATCTCCAAATTAGTTGACCGATGATATCGATGATATATTCAAGAATGATGCAGGAAAATACATAGAAAAGGGGGGATGATCGTGGGCGATGAGGTCATAGAATTTGCAGAAACGGTTGGAGCCACAGGTTTAAAACGTTTGTTTGATTATTCCGAATTCCATGGTATGTTTAGATAGAAGACTGAAATTAATCATATAACGATTCACTTCAATGGATGGCTGAGAGTTGATGATAATTTCTGCCAGCATATTTTTTATTGACATATATCTCATTCTGAGATAGGTTCCTTACATGCACATAATCACCCGAAAGCGCTTGATTGAATTTACTAAAAAGCACCCTGATTGTTCTTCCGCGATTGAATCCTGGTATAGGATAGTAAAACGTACTGATTTTAATTCATTTGCTGAACTGCGCCAAGCATTTCCGGGAGCTGATAAGGTCGACAATTTAACGGTTTTCAATATTGGTGGAAACAAGGCCCGTTTAATTGCTGCAATACACTACAACACGCGACGGATTTATATTCGGCATGTTCTTACTCACAAGGAATATGATCGAGGATATTGGAGGAAATAATGAATACTCAGCTTAAAGAAATTGCCAAAGTTTGGCCGAACATACAAAATGTATTTTCTGTGCCGCACAATGAAAAAGATTATAATAACTTGGTCAATCTTCTTGACAGTCTTATTGATGAGGTGGGCAACAAAGAGTCTCATCCCTTATCTTCATTGATGGAGACGATTGGAAGCCTGATCGAAGCCTATGAATCCCAAAATTACCCCGATATAGAGGGGGATCCGATAAATGCCCTAAAGACCTTGATGGAAGAACATGGCCTTAAGCAATCAGACCTGCCCGAGATCGGGAGCCAGGGGGTAGTGTCGGAAATTATATCTGGCAAACGTCAGCTCAATGTTCGTCAACTTAAGCTTCTCAGCGAGCGTTTTAAAGTTTCTCCTGTAGTGTTTGTGTGATTAGAAGGTTGTCGCTACAAGACGTGTTTTATTTTAACGACTCGGGGAAGTTTGAGAAGATATTGGAAGGCGATACCTGGAAGCAGTGTAATGTGATCATTCATCCTGTATTTTGTGAGTATTTGGACCTGGATACAAGGAACCAGGAACTGACTTTAAAGTATTCATGGGACTATTTGAGGAAGCAGGAGGCTTTGGACTTCTCGATGTATTCCTTGTGATGTCAACAGGGGGGACACATAACAAACGTTTGCAGGTGAATTGGCCTTCCGCTTTGCACTAGGCCAACCGCTGAAACGTGCCGTTGCTCCGGATGCTTTGCGCCGGAGCAATGCGCTGAATCAGAATGATCAATATCTATGAAGGAAGATGTGGGGGAATTTAAATGAAACGACTAATTTCCATTCTTCGCGAAAATAATATAGAGTGCCTGCCAAATGAGCGGTTCACGCTCGACGTCGAGATGTTTCCCGAGAACGGAGAAGAATACCTTTTCCCGAAGCAAGTCCTTTTTGAATCCCCCAAATTGCAGGGCGGCAAGAAGTGGGTTCCCGAAATTCCGGTTTCGATGTTTCGTTACTTCCTTGATGGCTCTCAGCGTTCTTATCGTGTCATCGATGCCAGTTTCAAGAGCCGTTACTTGCCAATCTGCGCGGGTCAGGTCGGGGTTGCGGTTCTTGAAAGGGGGGATTCGGGCCATATAGTCCCACGCAGAGACTTGACGCGCATTGAAAACATCCTTGCCATGCCGGACATCCTGGAAGAAGACAATGCGAAGGATCTCGAAAGGAAGATAAACAACGAAATGCCGGCGAATAAGCATTTCCGCATTGTGCGCTACAATTACCAGTCGAAAGAAGACAAAGACCCAGCCGACCTTGGGCGAGCAATGATCATTCATGAAATGCAGATACTCGAGCTGAAAACAATCAGGGAGATGATCAGCAATTACGTAATTCAAGATGAGAGAATGCTGGTAAAGGACGGCAGCCTTCAGTATCGCGACACGAAAATCAAAGACTTGAACCTTTCCAAAGATGACTTGGTGCAGCTTCGCAACGTGATAGGCTTGGCGAAGACATTCAAGCCAAACATGACGCTAGGTCAGGGGCGAGGTCGCCAGGACTTGGGAAATCTGACAAAAGGTCTCGATTGGAAGGAACGGACCACCGTCATAAGTCCGAACAAGGATGAGGTCACCACGCATGGTTGGTGGTATCTCCGGCTTCGTCCCCGCGATAAAGTGTATAGTCCGCTCCAAGGAATCGTCAAGATTGAGGTCTTCGCTTCTGCCGAGGAAAAGGATAACGATGGCATAACCGAAGCGCGGGCGGACACCGTTTCATCCTATGTTCTGCAGGAGCGAAACGTTACTCCATACAACGCGGATACACGATGGGCCAGCCACATCTATCCGATCTATTTGGCCGAGACTTATCTACGTTCCTCGTTTCTCAGTCATGAGAGGTTCAAATCGCTTATTTTCTGAAAGGGAGAATAACCAATGCCTGAAAACCAATGCATCGGCAAAGTGACCGCCACCGAGAGCAAGCCCACCACCTGCACCGGTGTCTATTTCTGGCTGAGTCCCGACGTGATTATTCGACCATTTGACATCGTGCGGATCGAGCATATCTGCGGCAATGGGAACGATAAAAGCTATTCCTATGCCATCGTCCGGGAACTAAGCTACATCACGGATAGCGCCGGTCACTTGGCGAATTTCGTTTCCTCTGATTTCGGAGACATCAGCGCAAGGCCGATGAACGAACGGTTGGGAACCACAATTGCCGAAGCGGATGTTCTTGGTAACAGCCAAAACATCGAGATGCCCATTCGCGATGGTGCACGGGTGGAATGGGCCGGGCCGGAGGAGATTCGAAGCGCCTTAGGTGTTGAGAAACTGCAAAAGCCTATCCCCTGCGGCTACATTCAGACGTCCAATAAGGAAGAAATCCGCATTGATTTTGAGGCGCGCTATCTTGTTGGCCCGGAGGCCGCCCACATGAACATCTCCGGCATCTCCGGTCTGGCGAGCAAGACATCCTACGCCATGTTTCTTCTGAGCGCATTACAGCAACGCATGAAGGATGAAGTAAGCATTATTCTCTTCAATGTCAAAGGACCCGACCTGCTGGCAATCGATCAACAGAACACTCAAATGACGGCGAGACAGAAATCTGAGTGGCAAAAATGCGCTCTCGAACCAACACCGCTAACAAATGTCACCTACCTTTACCCATATGCGAAACGTCCTGATCGACATTTTACCTCAACCCACGCGCCAAAGGATGTTCTTGACGCCCAAGTCAAGCAGAACCGAGCCTTCAATTACTATTACGACGTGGACACCTTCAAGGGTGGGGAAGAAGGCAACGAAACGGATGTCGGACGAGACAAAATGTCTCTGCTTTTCTCCGATATCGATGATCCTCAATCCACTATGGAAAGTTGCATTCAGGAGCTAGGGGAGATTCAGGCTGAGACTTGGGATAAATTGCGAGAGGAAGTTCATGCGAAGACGGAAAAGGGGCAGCCGGGACGAAAGGAGATATCTGTGCAATCGTGGCGCAAATTCAGCCGTCTGATTCGCACAAGAACCAACCACGACATTTTCTCAGCACGATATGTGGGAGAAGACCGCTGTCAAAAACTCATAGTTGAGTCCATCAAGGATCTGCGGCCTGGGAATATCCTCGTTGTTGATATTGCCCCCTTGCCGGATTATCTTCAGTGTTTGGTTTTCGGGGACGTTATCCGCACGGTGTTCGACGCAAGGCTCGATCTTTACGAGAGCATCAAACGCGAAAATTTAGGCCGTGTCGTTATATTCGCGGACGAACTGAATAAGTACGCTCCCGTTACAACTGGCTCGCGAGACAGAACTCTCACTCGCTGGTTGCTGGAGGTTACTGAACGCGGACGGTCACTTGGCATCGTCCTCTTTGGGGCGGAGCAGTTCCGAAGCGGGATTCATAAGCGCGTGCTTGGAAATTGTAGCACAGATATCTACGGACGGACCAACCCTGTGGAAGTTTTCTCCAATTCGGCCGATTACAAACTGTTTTCGCAATCGAATAAGGCTACGGTAACGAGACTCAATCAGGGACAGATGCTACTTCAGCATTCGGTGTTCAATACTGCACTGATAAAAGTGCGGTTTCCGTTTCCAGCCTATCGACAGTTGCAGGGATAAATCATGACGCCAGAGAATCTGGAATCAAGAATGCCCAGAATCGGCGCTTTCGTCCTCGAGACATTGACAACGGGGATGTATACGAATCCTCTGGACACGCTGAGGGAGTATGTACAGAATTCCTTTGACGCCATCAGAGAAGCCGAGCGAAGCGGATTGTTATCAAACGGGGCCGGGCGAATTGAGATTTCCGTCGATGAAGGGTCCCGAAACCTCACTCTGCGTGACAATGGCACTGGGATTTTGGCCAACAACGTTAACTCTCGCTTGGTCAACATTGGAATGTCCTCAAAGAGCATTCTAGCGGATGCCGGTTTTCGCGGCATTGGGCGACTTGCCGGAATCGCATATTGCAGGAGGCTGGTCTTCAGAACACAGTCAAACGGAGATTTCGACATTTCGTCGGTGGCGTTTGACTGTGATGAATTGCGCCAGGCGATGTCGCCGCGCATGAAGCAGGTGAAGGAGCTCGCGGACGTAATCAATAGCTACGCCTCCGTTACAACAGAAAAGACGCGCAAAAAGGATCACTTTCTCGAAGTCACGATGGAGGGGATCAACGAGGTCGGGCAATCATTTCTTGAGTGGAAAAAGATCAACACCTACCTGTGCCAAGTTGCGCCTGTAGGCTTGGATATGCAATCCTTTCATCATGCGGGCACAATTCATCAGTGGCTAAGGGTTCACAACATTGCCGTTCCAGTCGTCAGTATTATCATCACTTCGGGTTCAACAAACTATCAGGTCTTTAAACCATATCGGAAGCTGACTTACACAACTATACGGGAGAAGCACAAGATACACGTGAAGGGGATTCGTTTCTTTCCAGAAAACGCTGGCCCGGACTCGCCATTCTGGGGCTGGTATGCCGAAACGAATTGTCCAGGAACCTTTGGTGACGACACGGTTGCGGGTTTTCGTCTGCGCAAGGCGAATATCGGTATCGGCATGGCGGACCGCATGACGGAAATCTTTGCGGAAGCATCCGAAAGTTACGCCCGCTTCAACAACTATTTCATGGGAGAAATCCACATTCAGGATTCGAATATCATCCCCAATGCCAGGCGGGATGGTTTTGAGGACAGTCATGAGTGGACTGCAATTTGGAAATCATTGGTAGATTTTGCGCGTGAGCGAAGCCGCGAAGCACATCAACTATCACAAGCCAGGAATCTTGATATCGAACGATTGGTCGGTCCCGCTGAAAGGGAGATAGCGGCAGCGAATAAGAAGAGAAAAACAGGACTGGCATCAAAGGATGAAAAGAGCAGAGTTCTTGAGAAGATAGATAGTCAAATCGACAAGCTGGATGCGGCCAAGAAGGCCGAAAGAAACGAGAGCGAACAAAACGAGATCGACCGTGTTCGGAAAGAACTTCAGAAGACACGTCAGTCCATCGAACACGAAACGACTTTCGTGGTACAAAAGTTGAGTGCGTCACTGGACAAGAAGCAACGGAAGATCATTTCCGAAATCATTGGCATCCTTTATGATATGCTTGACGAGGATTCATTTGAGAAGGCGCGCGACGCAATACTGGCAAAATACCAGGTCCCAGATAAGGAGAATGATCGGTGAGAAATATCCTCCTTGTTGAACCGGACTACCGCTCGAAATTCCCTCCGCTGGGTTTGCTGAAGATCGCCGCCTACCATAAAGAGCGCCGTGATTCGGTCACATTCGTTCG
>Ga0210051_1001207_pt1 | contig 25990 bp, 26 predicted proteins | sample CryGey092014_all_FD_185464 | JGI IMG/M metagenome (GOLD analysis project Ga0210051, IMG submission 185464) | Groundwater microbial communities from aquifer - Crystal Geyser CG23_combo_of_CG06-09_8/20/14_all (SPAdes) (version 2) | ecosystem: Environmental > Aquatic > Deep subsurface > Groundwater...
GGATCGCTTCAGCGTCCGGTAGCTCACACAACTGACTACCGAGCGCCAAGAAAGGACATCTTTTCTCCCCTTTCAACCCGTGTTCGGCACGAACACGGGTTGAAAGGGGAGAAAAGGAGGGTAGCCTCCATCGTGTAGCTGCCTGTGTGAGCTACCGGACGCTGAAGCGATCCGGGGTCCTTTTGTGGGGGAACTTCCAAAACGATGCATTACAGTAGTGAAGACGGGAAACACAAACCAGGGGGATTGAAGATGACAGACCAGACAACGACTCCGAAGTCACGCGGACTCGAGATCGCCGATCTCCCTGAACGGAAGCTTCCATTCTGGCAGATGACAGGCCCTGGTGCTGTTCTTGTAGGGTTGTCGATCGGTGCGGGAGAGATCATTATCTGGCCGCGCATCGTGGCGGAATATGGAAGCACGATGGTCTGGGCGGCGGTCGTTGGGGTCTTTCTCCAACTGTGGATCAATTTCGAAGTCGGGCGCTGGACCATCGTCACAGGCGAAAGCGTGTTTGCCGGATTCTGCCGCGTGTGGAAAGGGTTCGCTCAGGTCTTCATCTTTCTCACCATCTTCAGTTGGGTCGCTCCCGGCTGGGGCAAGGCGTCGGGTCTGGCGCTCAAGGCGTTGCTGGTGGGTCCCGATGGCTTCGGGTCTGGAGCATTCTGGACAGCCGTCACCTTTGGTGCCGTCGCTCTGCTGTTGTTCGGTCCCAAAGTGGTTTACCAGGGCGTTGAAAAAACAGTAGAGGCGTTGGTGATCGTGGTCACGGTGGGGCTGGTCGTCGTTGCCATCGCCGTGGGGACGGCGGCGCACTGGGCCGAGCTCGGACGAGGTGTGGTGAACGTGGGGTACATCGACCCCGGCATGAACGTCAAAGGGTTGTTCATCGCGATGGTCTTCGCCGGAGCCGGCGGAACCGCCAACCTGTTCTACACTTTCTACTTGCGGGACAAACACATCGGCATGGGAGCCCGCATCCCAAGTATGCTGAACCCGATTCGCGGGAAATCCGAGAAGATCCCCACCACGGGATATGTCTACGACGACGCAAATCCCGAGAACGCGCGTCGATTCCGGGACTGGTTCCGCTATGTTAAGGTGGACCAGACTCTGTACTTTTGGGTGCTCAATTCCGTGACCATGCTTCTGTTCATCTTCGGCAGTTTGTGCGTCCTCCATCCGCAGGGGATCGTGCCCGCGGAAGGGACTCTGATCTACGATGAAGCAGAAGTGCTGGCGGTTGTCTGGGGGAAGGCGGGAAGGATCATCTTTCTGCTGGTCGGAGTGGCAACGCTGTTCTCAACCCAGCTCGCGTTGGTGGACGGATGCTCAAGATCGCTCGCCGATATCGTGTACTTTAACTTCCCCAAGGCGCAAAAGCGGGACCTTTCCTGGTGGTACATGATCATCGCGGGTCTATGGATCGTTGTGGGAGTCACTCTAACGTGGTTCATGGAGCAGAGAAACATCACGGAGCTGGGGTTCCTCTTCCACACGGCATACATCGGTGGATTCGCGATGGCGATTTACACCCCGCTGCTCCTGTATATGAACCAGCGCTATCTCCCAAAATCTGCCCGCCCGGGGCCCGTGTGCACCTTTTTCATGATCGTGGCTGCGTTGGTGTACGTGGGGTTTGCGGTGGCGTGCATTCTCTGGGAGTTGGGGTTGCTTCCCGGAGCTTGAGCGCTGAATTCACCAGTCTCCTCCGCGCAGTGCTCGAGCCACGTCCTTCGCCCAGTAGGTAAGGATCAGGTCCGCTCCGGCGCGCTTGATGGAGGTGAGGATTTCGAGCGCGGCGCGTAGCTCGTCCAGCCAGCCCATTTGCGCCGCGGCTTTCACCATGCTGTATTCACCGGAAACGTTGTATGCAGCCACAGGCACATCGGTCATGTCCCTGACTTCCCGAATGATGTCGAGGTAGGATAGCGCCGGCTTGACCATCACCATATCCGCGCCCTCGTCGATGTCGAGCTGTACCTCCCGCAACGCTTCACGTCGGTTGGGCGGGTCCATCTGATAGCCGCGCCGGTCGCCGAACTGGGGCGCGGAATCTGCCGCGTCACGGAAGGGGCCGTAGAAAGCAGACGCGTACTTGGCCGCGTAGGAGAGAATCGGAGTCATCTCGAAACCATTCGCGTCCAGTGCCGATCGGATCGCTGCGACGCGTCCGTCCATCATGTCGGAGGGCGCCACAATGTCGGCTCCCGCCGCGGCGTGCGAGACGGCGGCCTTTGCCAACAGCCGGAGTGTGGGGTCGTTCTGCACTTCACCGTCGTGGATCACTCCGCAGTGTCCGTGGGAGGTATACTCGCACAGACAAACGTCGGTGATGACGATGAGCTCGGGAACGGCCTCCTCGATCTTACGCACGGCCTGCTGCACGATCCCGTCGTCCGCGTAGCCTTCGGAACCCACTTCGTCCTTTGCCTCCGGGATGCCGAAGAGCAGTACGGCGGGAATGCCCAGGGTGGCGATCTCTTCCATCTCGGCAGGCAGGCGGTCGATGGACCACCGGTAGTTGCCGGGCATGGAGAGTATCTCATCCTTGACGTTCAGTCCTGGTGCCACAAAGAGCGGATAGATGAGGTCATCGACCGACAGCGCGGTCTCCCGCACCATGCGGCGCAAGTTCTCCGTCCGCCGTAGGCGGCGAAGGCGAGTGATGGGGAAAGAAGGTTGTGGCATGAATCGGTTCCTCCTGTGAATGTTAGTCCTCCGCAACCTCGGCAAGCTGCCCCGCGGGGAGCGCCTTCGGTCTGATGACGAAGTACAGTGCCGCCACGATAGCAATAATAACTCCCGCAATGGACAAGGTCCTGAGTTCGGTATGCACGAGCAGAAGAGGAGCCGCCATGGAGTGTCACGGGTAGTCGTTTGGGTTGGCGGTAGCGAGACTTTCGTTGCGCGCCGCTTTCAGCAGCGTGGAGTCGGCAGAGACGAAGATCAGCCGTTGATTGCTGACCAGAGCGATTGAAAGCTGGACGGCATCGTATGCCTTGAGAGGGTGAGTCAGGAGGAGATGCACACCGTTCGCCACGACTATATTCGATCCTCAATAATCATCTCAGACGCGGATTTGCTTCCTCGAGACAACTTGCTGGCAAGATGCCGACGCCGCTCGGGCGATAGGGATCGCGTTCCTTCAGCCGGCAGACACTGGAGTCGTTGGATAAGCCCCGCGTCTCTCAATACACAAATCGCGCGAGGCGCATCCGTGTGTCCCGATACAACTCCCGTTGTGTCGGAGAGCGTGTCGAGGTGTTCGAGTTGCCTCGTGATGACTTCCGAGAGAGAGATGCCATCGTGCCGGGCCTTCCATCGAGCTCTGTCCAATACGTCTTTGGGTATGTCGATTGTCGTCTGCACCAGCCTTCTCTCTTCTCCGATCGGGCGCGTCGGTGCCTCTGCATCGTGACGCGTGTTGATGCATCTATTCTAACCCGTAAGGTGGCGTTGTGCCAACCGATTACCGGAGTGCACCAATACAGCCTTGATCAGCCCCTCCGCCGTGAACTTCTCTGCAACCACATCAACGCTCATCCCCATCTCCTCGGCAGTCTTGGCGGTGATGGGGCCGATGCAGGCAATGCAAACTTGCTGCATGTGCTCACGGACGGTCTCCTCGCCCACGAGCTTCACGAAGTTGCGGACGGTGGAACTGCTGGTGAAGGTGATGATGTCGATCTCTCTGTTACGCAGTCGATCCTGCATTCCCGTGGCGCGTGCCTCGTCGAGGACGGTGCGGTAGACGGGGACGACGTCCACTTGTGCACCGCACTCTTCCAGCATCTGCGGGAGAATCTCGCGGGCTTCCTGGGCGCGGGGGAGCAGGACGCGCTTGCCCTCGATGCCACAAGCCCGCAACGCCTCCGCCACGGACTCGGCGATGAATTTCTCGGGGACGAGGTCGACTCTCAGTCCATACGCTGCGCACTGCCGCGCGGTGGCAGGCCCGATGGCGCAGACCTTCAGCTTCTCCAGGGGAGATGCGCTGGCGGCCCCGTGTTGATACAGTCTGCGGAAGAATGCGTCCACTCCGTTGGCGCTGGTGAAGATGATCCAGTGGTACTCCCGCAGGTATGAAAGGGCGGTGTCCACCATTTCGTAGCTCTCGAGATCAGCGATCTTGATGACCGGGAACTCGATGATTTCTGCGCCAAGTGATTCCAGCTTGGCGACGAAGTCCGCAGCCTGTTGGCGCGCGCGGGTGACGACAACGCGCTTGCCGAACAGCGGCGACTTGTCGAACCAACGAAGGGTGTCCCGCAAACGAACGACATCCCCTGCGACGAGTAAAGCCGGGGGATCCATCTCCGCATCCTGCACCAGGGCAGAAATCGTGCTCAGCTCGCCGGTGATCGTCTGCTGGTCAGGAGTGGTTCCCCAGTGGATTACAGCTGCGGGAGTCTGGGGTAATCGACCGTGTCGGACGAGTCGTTCTGCTACGTTGCGAAGGTGGCCTACGGTCATCAGGCAGACGATCGTGTCGGCGCTGGTAGCGATGCGATCCCAGTGAAGCGCCGGATAGTCCTTATCGGGGTCTTCGTGCCCCGTTAGTATCGTGACACTGGATGCGTGTCGCCGGTGGGTCAGCGGGATACCGGCGTATGCGGGAACGGCTGTTGCTGAAGTGACGCCAGGAACAATGACGAACGGGACATGCGCAGCGGCAAGCGCCTCCGCCTCCTCTCCCCCACGACCAAACACGAACGGATCGCCGCCCTTGAGTCGGCACACGTCCTTTCCCTCCCGCGCGAGGTTGACAAGCATCTGATTGATCTCGTCCTGTGATACCTTGTGGCGCTGAGCGGCCTTCCCGACAAACCGTCTCTCCGTGTCCGGAGGGATAAGGTCAAGGATCTGAGAGCTCACCAGCCGATCATACGCCACCGCTGGGCACCGTTGGAGACACTCGAGTCCCTTGACGGTGATGAGCCCTGGATCGCCGGGACCGGCGCCAACGATGTATACGGTTCCTGTGACTGACGGTGACATCCAGAACCCCTTAAGAAGCGGTCGAGATAGCGCGAAGGCGTGTGCCAACTATCCCGGAAGAGTAATCTGCGACTTGATGGCTTCCAGTATAGCCCCCGCGCCGCTGGAAAGCAATCGACCAGCCAGCGCGTCCCCCAGGTGCTCCGGTTGATCGCGATCATCACCAACAAGGGAATCGCGAATCACCTCCCGGCCGTCGAGGCTTGAGACGAGGGCTTCCATACTGAGCAAACCGTCAACGCATTGCGCCAATGCGGCGATGGGAATCTGGCACCCGCCTTCGAGACAGAGCAGTAGTTGTCGTTCGGCGCGAACAGCGAGGTGTGTCTGCGGGTGGTCGAGAGCCTTCAGCAAAGTTGTCGTTTTCTCGTCGCTTTTCCGGCACTCGATGGCCAACGCTCCCTGCCCGGGGGCAGGAAGAAAACATGCGTATGGAAGCGAACAGTCGGGAACTTCCAGCCAACCCATTCGCGACAATCCCGCGGCAGCGAGGATGATGGCGTCGTAGTCACCGGCACGCAGCTTTCGGAGACGCGTATCGACGTTGCCGCGCAGGTCCTCGACGCGCAAATCCGGACGATGATGCAAGAGTTGAGCCTTGCGTCTCAGGCTCGAGGTCCCCACCAGAGACCCTCGCGCAAGCGAGTTGAGAGGACGTTCCCGGTCGATGGCGTTCGACAGCCCGGGGCTGGGAATCAACAAGTCATGCGGGTCTTCACGCTGGGGCACGGCGCCGACGCACAACCCCTTTGGCAGCTCGGTGGGAAGGTCCTTCATGCTGTGGACGGCAATATCCACGTGGTGTTCGAGCAGAGCCGTCTCGATCTCTTTGGTGAACAGAGCCTTCCCACCAATCTGGCTGAGTGGCACGTCGACAATCTTGTCTCCGGTGGTTTTGATGCCAATAAGATCAACAGTCAGTTCGGGGTGCAGAGCTTGTAGCCGTTCTGCGACCCAACGCGATTGCGTCAACGCGAGAGCGCTGCCCCGTGTGCCGAGTCGGATGGTTTGTGAGGTCCGTACGTCTGAATTCATGGCCACCTGCGTCACATCTTATTTTGCAGTGATTCGGGAAGTCCGTGCTGAGTGAAGAAGGTCAGGAGCATAATGAAGAAGTTGAATACGTTCACCAGGTTGCCCCTCCTTCCGCGCCATCCGAGCAATCGTCGCGAGAGGAAATAGCCGAGGTAGAGGCACCACAAAATGAGCGAGAAGATGACCTTGCCGTCATGCAACGGATTGTATGCTGCTTCCAGGGAATGTTGTCCAATCATCCCGGACATGATGCCGATGGTAAGCAGTGAGAGTCCGGCGGCGGAGAGGTAGTAGACGATGGCGTCCGAGGTCGGGAGGGACGGAAGTCGTCGGGACATTGCAGTGAACCGCTTGTGTTTCAGAGAGTGCTCTTTCAGGAGGTACATGATTGCAGCACACGCCGACAAAGTGAAGCAGACAAAACCGAGAAGTAGAATGGGAACGTGCGACTTAAGCCACAGAGACTCGAGTCCCGGGAAGCGATTGGAGGCGGCGCGGGGACACCCATAGGCGTAGAGGGTGACCATAAAAATGACGAACACGACAAACGCGCCCAGCGCCCCAAGACTGAGTCGCTTCTCAAAGAGAAGAAGCCCCAGAGCCAGAATCCACGCGAAGAGCAGTGCGGCGCCGTCGATCCCGGTGAAAAGGGGGCCCCCGGTAGTCGTCGAGAAGAGCAGCATTGCCATGAAATGGAGGAGAACCACCACGCCAAGCAGCGCCTGTCTCAGGACGATCAGGCTATTGCGCCTGAAGCCAATCTCCGCAATGTAGATCAGCGCCACCACAAGGTAGCCGACAAGCGCACCCGACATAAACAGAGCATAGAGCCTATCCGCCACGGTGTGCATTTTCCTCCTCACGGGTAACTTCGAGATTGAACAGCCGCCGTACCGTTTCCACCTCGACATAGCCGTCCTGACTCTCTGAAGACTGGCGCAGGTGGACAATGGGCGCGTGCAGAATTTTCTGGGCAATCCCCTTACCGAGCGCTCGAATGATCTCTTGCTGTTTTTGCGACAGATCCGGCATGCGTCTCAGGGCCTGCTCCACTTCGGTGTCGCGAATTTGTTGCGCTCTGCTTGTGAGGGAGGCAATGACGGGGCGCACCGCAAGCCCCTGGAACCACCGCATGAAGTCGTTAACCTCTCGCTCGACGATCGTCTCGACCCGGCTGACCTCGCTGTCGCGTTCGGCACGGTTGCCGGCAACAACCGCCTGGATGTCGTCGATGTCGTAAACGAAGGCGTTTTCCAGCCTGTTGACTGCAGGCTCTACGTCGCGGGGCACAGCGATGTCAATGAAAAACAAAGGCGCGTCGCGTCGCTTGCGCAGGGCTAACGCAACGGCATCTCTGGTGACGACGAAATGCGGCGCGCTGGTCGAACTAATGAGGATGTCCACATCCTTGAGATGCTCTGAATACGTGTCGTAGCGAACGGGTTCTCCGCCGAATGCGCGCGCCAGTTCCGTGGCGCGATCGAGCGAGCGATTCGCCACGAGGAATCGCGTGACTCCATTGTCGAGAAGGTGTCGCGCAGTTAGCTCACCCATTTCCCCGGCGCCCAGAAGCATTACGGCTCGACCGTCCAAGTCGCCAAAAATGGTCTTCGCCAACTCCACAGCCGCCGACCCAACGGATAGAGCTCCCGCACTGATGTCGGTCTCGGTTCTAGAGCGTTTGCCAACGCGCAGAGCGCGACGAAACAACTCGTCCAGCACCAGCCGCGCGCTCTGTTCGGCGCGCGCGACGTCAAATGCCGCTTTGACCTGGGAAAGGATTTGGGACTCACCCACAATCATGGAGTCGATTCCTGAAGCCACCCGGAAGAGGTGCCCCACGCACGACCGGTCGACGTGGTGGTACAGGTACTTCTCGAACTCGCTACGGACGCAACCGTGGAAACGCTCGAGAAATGCCGTCGCTCCTCGAAGGGCATCTTCCCAGTCATCTATGACGAGGTGCATCTCTGATCGATTGCAGGTTGAGAGAAGCGCTGCCTCGCGAACGGCCACCTCGGCGCGGAGTCGCGCCAATGCCTCGCCGACGCGCTCCCGAGGGATGTTGAGCTTCTCACGAACCTCAACCGGGGCGGTCTTGTGATTCAGTCCAATGGTCAGGAGATACACTGCTGGATGGCTTCCTCGGCGGCTTGCCGATGCCCCTCCTGTAAAGATAAGAAAAGAGTTTCCTCGATGAGTTGACGTATCTTCCTGCTGCGTTCGTCGACCTCGGGGTAGCGCTCCTTGAGAGCGATCTGGTACTTTGCCAGCAGGTCCGCCAGTTCGCCGTGGACGGGCGACACATACCGCGCCAATGCATCCCGCAGCCATCGTGCCATCACGGGACTGCTGCCGGTGGTGCTCACGCTGACGACGACACCCCCCCGTCGGAGAATGGCCGGCAGATGGAAGTCGCTCAACCGAGGATCGGTTGCGCTATTGCAGAGCGCTCCCTTCTCCTTGGCTTCCGCGACCACGGCCCGATTGACGGACACATCATCGGTCGCAGCGACCGCGAGGAAGGTGTCATCGAGGTCGCCTGTGTCATAGTCTCTGGATATCCAGTTCAGGTCCCCAGTCGCGACCAGCGACTGCAGAGCTGCGCTCAGTTGGGGACTGATGACGGTTACCCGGGCCGATGCCTCCAGTAGCCCTGCTATTCTGCGCTCCGCGACTTTCCCCCCACCGATGACGACGCAGCGTCGCCCCTCGACGCGAAGGGCCACTGAGTAGAACCCGCTCATCCTATGACTCGTCCGCCGGTGTCGTGTCCCTGTCCAATGAGGCGATGCGCCGTTCCAGCCTTCGCAGACGAGATCCCAGCGCGGCGAGATAGATAAACAAACCCAGCCAGATAATCAGCGTGACAGCCATGACGGTCATCGGGTGAGTCATTGAGACATCTCCTTAATCTTCATTTCCATGAGCGCCAACTTCACAGCCAGCTCCATCATCCATGCAAAAACCCCCGAGAATCCCAGTACGGAAGCCCAGAACAGCAGCCTGACCGGACGGTCGCTTCCTCCGCCCATCATCGCGTCGTTCGGGTGCAGAGAAAAGCCAATTCGGGGGAGAATAAACATCAGCAGTACGGCGCTGATGAAACCAATGACTGTGTACACGGCGCACAGTCGATGCCGCCGGTCCGGGTTTGGCGTGGAGGACCGGAGGGAAAAGTATGCGGCGTAGATGAGCAGGACAACGAAGATACTCGTCTGTTTTGGGTCCCAGCTCCAGAAAGTTCCCCAGTTTGCCTTCGACCACATCGCGCCCGTGACGGTGGCAAGGAAGCAGAACAGAAGTCCCACCTCCGCTGCTTTGGATGACTTCACGTCGTGGATCGGGTCATTCCACCTCAAGTACCGGAGACCGTGGATCATGGCAACAAGAAAAGCAATGAACGTGACAATGGCAATAGGAGGATGAAAATAAGCGATCGGATGCCCCACAAGTCCCCTTATTTCGGGCAAGGCGAAGGCCTCGTAGATGACGGCGGACATCCAGATGCCCAGCATTGCGTACCAGGCTTTCATACGCGGTGACTCACTTTCTATCTCGCCAGATGTAGTCGAACAGAAGAAATCCGAGTGTCAACATGACAATGTCGAATACAAAAAGCATCCGGATAACGGGAGCAATTTCCCCGACCTGCCGGACGGCGTCCATGGACAGAAGGGTGGCCCTCACTGCAGTAAATAGCAACGGAATCAGTACAGGAAAAGAAAGAACCGCAAACAGGCCCGCCTGCATGCTGGTCTGCGCCACAATCGCCGCCATGAGTGTGGCCACGGCAGACAGACCTATGTTACCTGCGAAGAGAACCACTGTAAAGAACAAAGGCGCGTCCACCGATACCGCCCAGAAGATCAACGACAGCGGAACGACCACCGCCTCAACGCAGAGAAGCAGCACGCAGTTGAACGCGAACTTCCCCAAAAAAACCGACTCGGCAGGCGCAGTTAGGCGGAGAGCATCGGCAGTTCCGCTCTCCTCTTCGCGAACAAAGGAGCGGGCGAGACCGGTCATCGCCGAGAAGAAGATCACAATCCACAACAGCGCAGACTGCGCCTCCTTGGTGAGGGGCGTCCTCGCTGTCGAAAAACTGACGATGGTCAACGACGTTACTGAGAAAAGAAGCAGTGTATTCACCGCGAACCGTGTGCGAAGCTCGGACGCAAGGTCCTTCCCGAAGATCGCGCCGATGGATCGCCAGAAAGAGGGATTCCTCTTACGCCCTGAGAGCGACGATTTCGTCACCGAGCGTCAACTCCTTTGGGTCATTGGTGGCGATAATCGTCATCCCTCGTTTCCGCTGGATCTCCACCATTCCGCTGAGGGACTCTCGTCCACGCTCATCCAGGTTTGCTCCCGGTTCATCCAGCAGTAGCAGCGAAGGGTGATGAGCCAAAGCGCAAATCAGTTTGACCCGCTGTTTCATCCCGGATGAAAAATTCCCGACGGGATCATCTCTGCGCGCGTCCAGCCCTACGCGTCGCAGCCAATGCGCAGCCTCGGCCTCGTCCCACTCCAATCCGCGAACCGTATGGAAGAACTTCAGGTTTTCCACGGGTGTCAGCTCCGGGTAGACGTGGACTTCGGGAGTGACAAAACCCACTTCGCGCCTTCTCTCATCGAAGTCTACCACAGTGCCGTCGATCTCGAGACTCGCCGCTCCGCTGGTCGGGAGCATCAATCCGGAGAGGATGCGCATCAGAGTGGTCTTACCCGATCCGTTGGGGCCTGTGACGACCAGCGCGTGTCCATTTGCGACGCTAAAGGAAACGTTTCGCAGGACGACGCGGTGCTCAAACTGCTTGCATAGATTGGTGACGGTGAGCGATGTACTCATGCCTTTGATCACGTGGCATAATAGCACGGTTATGGGCCGGTGTAAATGCAGACCCGCCTACCGTTCAGGGCGGCCACATTGGCGCTTCGTTTGTGCAGATGGTCGGCCATTCAGAAGGGGTTGTGCTATAATTCCCGTCGCGCACGCGGAATACGCGAGGATTCTCTCTGGAGGTGATGTGTCGAATGCCAACACTAAAGCGGAAGTTGAAGATGGGACAGGTGGGAGGAGGTCCGGGCGCCTTCATCGGCGCGGTGCACCGCAAGGCGGCGGCGCTGGACGGTCAGATTGACCTCGTCGCAGGCTGCTTCGCGTCAACGGCGGCCAAGTCGAAGGAAACGGGAAAGGAGCTTCTACTGGACCCGAAGAGGGTCTACGGTTCATACACGCAGATGATCGAGAAGGAGAAGGCGCTACCCAAGGGGGAGCGAATTGATTTCGTCTCCATTGTGACGCCCAATCATGTTCACCATCCTGTCGCGCAGGCCTTCATGGAGGCAGGATTCAACGTGGTGTGCGACAAGCCAATGACCATCACCGTCGCGGAAGCGGAGCATTTGTGCGACACAGTCAAGCGAACGGGATCGGTGTTCGCTCTAACTCACAATTACACGGGCTATCCCATGGTCAAGGAAGCTCGCGAGCTTGTGCGGCAGGGCGAGTTGGGCGAACTCCGCAAAGTGGTTGTCGAGTATCCGCAGGGCTGGCTGGCGACCGCTCTGGAAACAGAAGGCGCCAAACAGGCGGTGTGGCGCACCGATCCAAAGACCTCCGGAGCGTCGGGTTGCATCGGTGATATCGGTTCACACTGCGAGAATCTGGTGCACTACGTCACAGGTTTGTCGATGGCAGAAATCTGCGCCGACCTGACGATCTTCGTGCCTGGCAGAAAACTTGACGATGATGGGAACATCCTTGTGCGCTACACCAACGGAGCGCGCGGCGTGCTCTACGCCTCACAGATTTCCGTGGGGGACGAGAACGGACTTACCATTCGAGTGTACGGCACCAAGGCAGGCCTGGAGTGGCATCAGGAAGAACCCAACTACCTCCGTGTCAAGTACCCGGACGGTCCGGAGAAGGTCTACAAGCGGGGCAACGGTTATCTCTCGCCCATCACGCAACACAACTCGCGCTTGCCGTTCGGGCACCCGGAGGCATTTATCGAGGCATTTGCCAACATCTATGTGAACGTAGCCAACACAATCCGCGCCAAGCTGGAGAAACGGGAACCCGGCGAATTTGATCTGGACTTCCCGACCGTTCAGGACGGCGCACGGGGGGTACACTTCATCAACAAAGCGGTGGAAAGCGCGCAGAATGGCGCCGTGTGGGTCAGCGCAGAATACACGCCGCCTTCGTAGCTTCCGGGATGGGGATGAGAAGAAATCGACGGGCAGGTGTCATGCGATACTGCACCTGCCCGTTTTCGCGACAGTAATCGGGCGTGACTACCGCGGCGGGATGTCGACGTCGTCCTCGGGGAGTCCGGACTCTTGCCAGAGTCGTCGGAATTGCCGCTTTCGGCGCCACCGTGCAATCGCCTCAAAAGGACCAAAGGACCGCGTTCCCGGGCGACCAGATCGGGCGGCTGATCGATGAGATGCTGGGAAGAGGGCATCTGCCCAAGGAATGCCCTTGACCCAATAGAGAGCGGCGACAGGTCCGGTTAACGCGAGTAGGCCATAGGCGGGGTGTTGCTGTCCGAAGTGGAACACGACAAAGGCCATGGTGATCCACGCGAGATGTCGAGCCTGAAGTGGAAGGACGAAGAAGAAGTACACGACAGCGCCTGGGTTGAGGTAGCACCACGCCACCGTCAGTCCGCTGAGTGGAAGAAACAGTCCCGCCGTAGCGACGGACGCTCGTGTGATAAGGAACCCGATCCACAACCCGACGGCGGAGACGGCGGTGATGGCGAGGAAGAACTTTATGAAGTATCGCGTCGACCACGACCGCTCCAGACTGCCACCCACAACCCACAACCAGTAGCAGATAAGCAAAAGGAAGAATGGATTGGCAGTCGAGCTTAAAACGGGATAGGTCAATAGCGTCCACGGACGCGCATACCATGACGATGGATCAAAAAAGAGCAGCGCGGTGAGTCTGTCGACGCGCAGAAACGCAAGAGTCAGGACGTTCGCAAGGATGATCCCTCGCGTTGCAGCATCTCCGCTGTGCCTGAGGAGACTTGAGTAGGACGGTAATGGCGAACGCAAGGACATTGCTTTGGAACCCCGTTAAAGGCGGCTTGCAGGTGGCCGCGATTCTATCACTTGGATGGACCCGATGCCAAGTGGGGTCAGGGAGGCGCAGCCGTTCGGCCCGCCCTCCGTCGGTTGACGCGTCTCCCCACGACCCGTCCCTTTGCTTCCACCAGCGCCGCGAAGTTGAAGTGGAGGAATTCCAGAAGCTCCGCGTCTCTACGTCGGGTCTCAAGGTAGGATTGCACCGACGGCTCGATCCTTTTATCGTAGGCTTTCCTGGAAGAACCGTGAGCATACTTGCCGCCTGTCAAGCGTCGAACATCTCCATTGAAGTCTGGGTTGATATGATACAGCTCGTGGAAGATGGTTTTCAGCTTCTGGTCGAAACTCAGATCGCAGAAACGGGGAAGGTAGAAAGTGATGATGTACAGGATTTCGTGTTCCCCGTCAAACAGAGGTTGACGCGTCACACGAATACCGCGGTGGGTGGTTTCACGCGCTCCGTTCTCAAAACGCAGGGGGAGTACGCTCGCGTAGGTTCCGTGCACACCGGAAGTTCTGCACTGAGCAATCGCCACCCACACCTGGCGAGGGTGGATGTGCGCGAACTCCGGACAGGATTCGGCGATATCGGCGATGACTTGGCTGAGGGCGGCACTGTAGTCAAACAAGGTGGGCAACCTTTGATGAGGTTCCGAACAATAGAAAAAAAGACGAGACCCCAATGTCTCGGGGCCTCGTTGCCATACTGGTTCTCCAACGGAGAACAAGGATCTGCTCTTAGTCAGAGCCACCCGTGGCGGGCGCCGCCTTTTCGGCGGGAGCCGGGGCTTCGCCCTCGGCCGGTGCCGCGGTTTCGCCCTCAGCCGGCGCTTCAGGCGCAGGAGTTGCACCCTCCTCAGGTGCAGGCGCAGGCGCTTCTGGCGGCGGCGGCGGCGGCGGCGGCATCTCACCCATGGGCGGTGCCTCGGGAGCCTTTTTGGCGCAGCCGACGAGTAACATCACAGAGGCCACAGTCGACGCCAGCACGCTCCACAGACTTTTTCGCATTTGGATACCTCCCTTCGATTGTGATATCGATACCCGTTACTTCCAACCAAAACGCAGTCATTCTAACGTTCGCACTGTCGATTGTCAACACGAAAACGCGATATTCCTACGGAAAACATTGTGCGTCTGCCACCGCTGTTTCCACCCATGCCGGTTCGGACATCGCGGTCGCTTGACTTATTGGGCATCCTTGTCTACAATCCAACAGAAGCAACTCAAGGGATGAAATGATGGATTCAAAGAAAGCACCGATGACCGCGAGCGAACGGACAGAAACCGATCGTGTCCGTGAGTTCGCATGCCGGAGTTGCGGCGCGACGCTGGTGTACCACGCCGGCACGCGAGACCTCAAATGCGAATATTGTGGGACAGAGCAATCCATCGACACCTCGGCGGTGTCCGCAGAGGAACACGAACTGGATGAGCTTCAGAAGAAACCGCACGCCGTAGGTTTTGGGCTGGAGACCAGAAGCTTCAAGTGTGACAACTGTGGCGCGACGACTGCTTGCCCGGCAAACATTGTTTCCACCAAGTGTGTTTTTTGTGGTTCGTCGTATGTGTTGACCGGGGATCACCCTCCGGACATTATCCGCCCGGAGACACTCATTCCGTTCCAGGTTGACAAGGATTCCGCTATCGGGAAATTCCGATCGTGGATACGCGGACTGTGGTTTCGCCCCAACGACCTGAAGCGCATCTCACGCCTCTCCGACATCACCGGGGTCTACACGCCTTTCTGGACGTTCGACAGTAACGCAAGCTCCAACTGGACGGCGGACGCGGGCTACTACTATTACGAGACTGAAACCTACACGGCCCATGAGAACGGCCGATCTGTCACCAAGACGCGACAGGTTCAGAGGACGCGGTGGGTTCCCTCTTCGGGTGCACACACCGCGTTCTACGATGATGAGTTGATATGTGCTTCCGCTGGCATTTACTTCGAGATGATGCAGCGCGTTTATCCGTTTGATCTGAAGGCGCTGACGCCCTACCAGCCGGAGCTCCTGTCGGGATGGCTGGCCGAAGAGTATAATGTCGAGCCTCTTCCGGCTTGGGAAATCGCCAGCAAGAATATCAACAACAAGGAGTATCGCGCTTGCGCAATCCAGGTCCCCGGCGACACCCACCGGAATCTGCGCGTCAATACCACGCACGACAGCATCACCTGGAAACACGTATTGCTGCCCGTCTGGCTCGCAGCCTATCAGTACAGGGCGAAGACCTATCGCTTTCTGGTGAACGGCCAAACGGGACTGATACAGGGCGACGCCCCGTGGAGTTGGTGGAAAATCGGGTTTGCAGTGGCAGCGGCCCTCGCCCTTGCGACCCTCGGGTACTACTTCTTCCAGGGCGGGCCCTGAGACGCCATCCCAGTCCATCAAACCTCGCGATGCAGCTATTGCTTGTTCGACATGGAGAGACTAACTGGAACGCCGAGAACCGATTCCAGGGACACGCAGACCCTCCCTTGAACGCGTCCGGGGAGGCCCAAATACGATCGCTCGCGGAACGCCTGAAGGGATGCCCCATCGATGTCGCGTATGCAAGCGACCTGCAACGCGCCCATGAGAGTGCTCGGATTATCGTTTGTCAGCGAGAAATTCCCCATTGCTGCGATTCCAGACTGCGGGAGAGGAGCTTCGGAAAGTGGGAGGGTCTGACTCGACAGGAAGTCGGCAGGGAATACCCCGACTCATACGAACAATGGAAACAATATCCGGCGCGGCATGTCCCACCCGATGGGGAGTCGCTTGAGGATCTGCACATTCGGGTGAACGCATTCCTGCGTTTCTTGGTGGTTCACCACGGTTGCGGCAATGTATTGATCGTCGCCCATGGTGGCTCGCTGCGAGGATTGGTCTGTGCGGCGCTTGGCGCTCCTGTGTCGTCGCACCGCAGCATGCGGGTGAACAACGGGAGCCTGTCAATATTGGCGCACGGGAACCAGGGCTTTCAGCTATTGCGCTTGAACGATACATCTCACTTGCGAAACGGGCAGGGGATCTCGCAGTTGGGGTCAACCTGACCGGCCGCGGAGGAAAGACGGAATGTCCAAATCGTCCTCGTCAATCGTGGGGGCGGCATCTTCACGTTTCACCTGAAACGTTGTCTTGGATTCCTGCCGCTTGGTAGCGCTTCCCTGTTTTGGATGGAACCCCGTGGCCACCACGGTAATCCGCACGTCCTGCTGTAGCTGAGAGTCCAGCGCGAGTCCCATGAACACGTCGGCGTCATCGGCTGCCGCGTTCCGGATAATCTCCACCGCTTCCTGAAGCTCATCCTGAGTCAAGTCATAACCTGCGGTAATATTGATGAGCACCTCCTTGGCGCCCTCGATGGACTCCTCAACAAGCGGGCTGGAAACAGCCTTGTTGGCGGCTTCAGAGGCACGCTCATCGCCAGTGCCTTCGCCAATCCCCATCAGGGCAGACCCTGCATCCTGCATGACCGACTTCACATCTGCGAAGTCCACATTGATGATACCCGGGACGGTGATGAGGTCGCTGATTCCCTGGACACCCTGACGCAGAATATCGTCGGCGGCCCGGAACGCCTCAAGGATGGGAGTCTTCCTCTCCAGTACCTCAAGGAGTCGATCATTCGGGATGGTAATCAGCGTGTCAACCGACTGGCGCAGCGCCTCGATACCCGCGCCCGCGAGTTGCCCTCGCATGGGGCCCTCAAACCCGAAGGGGCGCGTCACCACACCCACTGTCAGCGCTCCCGCCTGCTTGGAGATTTCGGCGACAATCGGCGCGGCGCCTGTTCCGGTGCCGCCTCCCATGCCGGTAGTGATGAAGACCATGTCCGGCCGCTCGAGAGCATCAGCGATTTCCTCGCGACTCTCTTCCGCGGACTGTCGACCGATCTCCGGATTGCCCCCTGCCCCAAGTCCATGGGTGATCATGTCGCCAAGCTGAATCTTGCGTTCAGCCGGGCAGAGGTCCAGCGCCTGACGATCCGTATTCAGGGCAATAAACTCCACCCCTCTGACACCCGCCTCGATCATGCGACTGACCGCGTTGCTGCCTCCGCCACCCACGCCCAAGACCTTAATGTTGACGTTTCCGCCGGGCGATTTCATCTGCGCCGCCTCCTTGAGGTCATTTGTAGGACACGCGGATAGAGCGGAATGGGGCATCGCATTCCGGTGTGAAACCTCGTCCCAACATTCCGCTTGTCCATCGTCCCACAATTTCATCTGCAAATTGAACGTCATTATAGGCAAATAGAATGGGCATGTCAAACGGAAACGCGAATTGCTGATCCGGGCGCAGGCCCGCAACGCCGCAAAAACAGTTGCCGCCCCACCGCTATTGTGGAAGACTACCCACCCATCCCGGGGACCTGCAAGCCACCTTCAGCGTCCTCCGACAGATCTGACGCAACGCGGACTGTCCTCGATGGTGGCGGACTTCTCAACACCTGTTATATCTGTTTCGCAGCGCGTTTCCTCAACTCACTCACGGCCTGACGCACATCCTGTACGCGACCCTTCGGCGCAACGAGCACCGCATCCTCTGCCACCACGATCACAAGTTCCTCGACCCCAATGGCCGCCACCGCCATCTTCTCCGCACCCGCCTCGTTGTAGACGATGCACCCTTCGGCGTCGATCAGCACCGGGTCCCCGAAGACCACATTGCCTTTGTCGTCATGCGGACGGGACCGATCCAGAGAATCCCACGAGCCCAGGTCGTCCCAGGGGAAATCGCCCTCAACCATGACAACGTTACGCGTGTGCTCCATCAACGCGAAATCGATGGAGATGTCGTCCATTTGTTCGAAGGCATTCTGGAGCGCCTGGTCATCTCCTCGGCTCAAAGCTGCAGCCATTTCGTGGATCGAGCGCACGATCTCCGGATTCACCCTACCCAACTCAAAGAGGAACGTTCCGAGTTTCCAGAAGAACATCCCGCTGTTCCAGTAGAAACGTCCCGTTGCGATGAAGTCTTCCGCCGTCTCGCGGTTGGGCTTTTCCCGGAACCGCTCCACTCGGTAAACCTGTGGCGCGCCGGAAGCACCATGGTTGGGTATCGCGCCGCGCGGAATCTCGATGTACCCGAAACCCGTTTCCGGTCGCGTGGGCTTGATGCCCACAATGCCAAGACAGTCCTCGCGCTCCACTGCTTCCAGGGCAGTGAGAATCGTTCGACGAAACTCGTCATCATCGCCGATACGATGGTCGGCGGTCGTGATGGCGAGGGTGATGTCGGGAGCGCTGTCGCCAAACCGGTGCAGACAACAGGCAGATACATACGCCAGGCACCCGGCAGTGTTCCGTTTGAAAGGCTCAGTCAGAACATTCTCTGACGGGATCGAGAGACGGTACTCCATGACCGCGTTGTGCAACACCTTGTTCGTTGCGAGGAACAGCCGGTCGGGCGGAATGAGTGGCAGCAGACGATCCAGAGCTTCCTCCAGCAGATTGCGGCGATCACTCGCCAGCCGGAGGAGCTGCTTGGGGCGCTTCAGCCGTGACAGCGGCCAGAACCGTTCACCGGAACCGCCCGCCATAACCACTCCGATACGCATGAGAACACCTTTCTAATCTCTGATATTGGTTTCCGTCGGTACAGGCTCTTCACCGGTTGCTTAACCTGCTTGGTCCGTTCGCGCTTCTAAAGCAACCTGTCGGGAACTTGGCTGTGACCGATGTTCACCAAGTCGCTTAAGCAGTGAACACCAGTATTCCCCATTCCTCCTGCCGGTGGAAATTGCAGACGGCGTGCGGGGATGTCGAGGACAAAGTTGGCGCCGGCAGACCGCGAGTATGATCGTAACGGCTGAAGGAGAAAAGCCATTCGCTTCCTTCCTCCGCCGTTCCACGCTCGACGAGGAAGGAGAAGGGCAGCGCAGCAACGACTTCCCATCGGTTTCTCTCTTGGGCGATTCTGGTCTGACTCTCGATGACCGGCGTGTAGAACTTGCACGACTCCAAGGGATCGCCCTCGCCTTTGCGGCCTTTGAGGGACTGGAAAAACGCTCCGGACTCGAAGCGAAGCTGGAATTTCTGATTCATCGGCGTGACGTGAATCTCGAAGTACGCGTCCTGTTGGCGGGGGCGGAGGAACACCTCGAAGGCGTCGCCTTCGGTAAACGCCTGTTCGTTGAATGTTGTTACAGGATTGAAGATGTCCAAGTCCGAGAGCTCGGCGTAGACGATGAGCGCGTCGCAAGTCCAGCCCACGCGGGCTGTCGCCGGCTGAAAAAGCTCCGACGGCTCATCCAGCCAATACTGCCGGTACTCGCAAGGCTCGGTGTCGCGCAACGCCTCGCGCACAGCGTCCCAATTCGCGATATCCAATTCTGCGAGTCGACGGCATTGAATAATGGAAGGTTGTTGTTGCTCCATTTGATCTCCTCAACGCTGCTCCATGATGTCCACGAAGTGACGGCAAACTCTTCGCAGATTGCCACCATCCGTACAAGAGATGTGAAATTGGGCAGGCCCGGGATCCCTCGTGCATCGTTTTGGAAGTTCCCCCACAAAAGGACGCCGGATCGCTTCAGCGTCCGGTAGCTCACACAGGCAGCTACACGATGGAGGCTACCCTCCTTTTCTCTCCTTTCAACCCGTGTTCGGCACGAACACGGGTTGAAAGGAGAGAAAAGATGTCCTTTCTTGGCGCTCGGTAGTCAGTTGTGTGAGCTACCGGACGCTGAAGCGATCCGGCGTCTAATGTCGAAGAATTTACGAAAGGATGCACTCGTACTGAGTCTTCAACTGTCTGCCTCCGTCACTCATCAACCGGCGGAGGACTATTGCGCAAACACCCACTCGCCGCAATGCTCCGGATTCATAAAGTTCTCCTCCACGCTACACCAGGAACTGTTCTCGTTGCTGGCCGTGTTCTCCCGCGTCAGATTGGCGCGCCAGGTCTTCCCTGCCGGCACATTCTCAACGCGCAGGTTCTTCCACGGAATCTCCACTTCGACTGACCAACTCTTCTCGCCCACAGCAGTCGCTCTCTTCCAGTCGAAACTATACTTTGCATTGTTGACAAGTCCGTCCCACTGCACATTCTTCGGATTCACCGTCAGGTGCCACCATTGTCTCAGATTACCGGCGAAGCTGAGGAAGATCTCCACGACATCTCCATGGTAGACGCGACCATCATCCCTGGGCCACTCATTTGCGCTGAGGTTGCCTATATTCGCTTCCTGGCACTCGAACGCGATATAGAGCGCCCGGTCGTCAAACATCAATCGAGCAACCGTCGGCTGACTGGCCGGTTGGTAGCTCCCCGGCAGTCGAAACTGGTCGGCAATGGCCGCGGCCTTCCATTCCGCCTCCTCAATCTTGCCATCGGCGACCGGAAGTTTCTGGTCGGCGGGAAGCCGTGGAATCGTTAGCGAACGCTTCTCAGCGACCCAGATCGGCTTGACCACCGTCTCGCCTCGGCGTCCGCCATTGAAAAACAGGCTGCCGTTCCTCTGCTTGAAAAACTCCTCATAAGCGGCGTCCGAGAGGTAAAGGGGCGACCTCTCGAAGTCCTTCAGCAGTCCCGCGCGCCGCAGGTGGTAGTGCAACATCCGCAGATTGGCGCCAAACATCTCCAGGCGTTGGCGCTGACTGTCGGTTTGCGTTTCATTTAGCGTGGCAACATATAGACGTTCCATCTCAGGCAACAGCGGCAAGTGAACGTCGCGAATCACCTCGTATGTCACGTCGTAGATGCGCTTCTGGTCGGCAATCTTAAACCGCTTGATGCCCTCATCCAACCGACGGTACAGGGTTGTCATGTTCTCCCAACCGGGACCGTAGGCCGTCTGCAGCCAGTCCTGCGCGGTCTTCTCGAGGTTGATCATCGGGTCCCACATCTGCCGGACCAGAAGGTAGTTGGTGAGCGCGCCGTAACCCCATGCGGAAACGCCGCACATCATGACGCCGGAATACCCCAGCTTGTGTAGCGTCGGCAACTCCAGCTTCAGGATTTCCATCCCTGGTCCAATCGGCGCGCCGCTCTCGCTGCGCATCCAGGTGGAGTAGTTCGTGTAGGTGATGTCGGGGGAGATCTTCTTCCACTCTGACATTAGCCTCTCATACTCCGCCTGGTACTCGGGCTTGAACAGGCCAAATCCATAGGTGTCCAGTGGGGCGGGATGAAGGTGCACGGTTGGTTCCATCTTCATCGGCTTCTTCGGCGGGTAGGTGTAATTGTAGTAGACCAGCCCGGCGAGCAAGGTTTTGGGGTACTTCTCAGCGACGATCTTGGCCACGTCGTTATAGAACTTCAGGATGTTGACCGTATACGATGGGTTACCATGCCAGTCCGTCTCGACCATCGCCAGGCAGTCTTTACACTTGCAGAAACCACCGCCATCAGCAGGAGAGATGGACGCGTAGAGACGGTCAGGAGCCTTGTCAATCCACTTGATGACGCCTTCCGCGAACGTTCGCACCAACTCCTTGTTACTGGTGCAGAACTTGCCGGGATCGCCGCCCACAGCCAGCCATTCGGGATGACGTTTAAGGTCTTCCACTGAAACATACTCATCCCAGGAATGCCCTGCCGAGATTAACCGGTATCCGGGTTCTCCCTGTCCTTTCATCGCCGGACCTCCGTGCGGCCCGCCACCCTTTTGCCGCTCAAACCATCGCAGCACCTCTGGGCGAGCAAATTCCTGCACGTACATCAGGTCTCGCATCAGAAAACCGGGTTGCTCCTTGAGGTTCGTGTCCGGGATGACGACCTTCTCGTGGTGCGGGATGACCTCTCCCGCATCGCCCGGCATCAGCCAGCGGACGCCGAGGAACTTCTCGAGAAACGCGGAGACGGCGTATTGCGTCCCTTTCGTGAAACCGCCCATCGGCGTCCTTTGCCCGTCGGGGGTGTCGGTGCCGAGGAGAAAGAGGTCCTGCCCTTTCGTGACGATCTTGAATCCCTCAGGCTGGACCTCCGCCAGCGTGATACCTGCGTCCCGCGCTGCGGCGTTGTCGCCCAGGCAGATCATGGGCGACTTGGGCTGGTTGACCAGCGGCAGTTCGACACCGGTCGAGATTCTCAGAATGCGCTGCAGGTCTTCCGCCGCAACCTTGACCGAAGAAGGCGCGGCGGCATCGAAGTAGATGGAGTAGACCGACTTGCCCGCGTTAGCGACCGTGATCGGTGCGCAATACGCAGTTGCGGCAATGAAAGAGATGCCGCACAACATTCCTGCTATCCGTCTTCCAGAAGTCATGAGTCTCGCACCTTCTTGACCTTGCGCTTGATGTCCACATATACTCGTTGAGGCTGAAAAGCCACCGCTCGCGAGGTGTGGCCCTACTCCGTAGGATAAAGCTCCAGCTTTGTCTACTCTTCTGTAATGAATGACAAAGCTGGAGCTTTATCCTACGGGATTAACGGTGGGCTTTCAGCCTTAACGAGTATAATACCACGTCGCCAATAAGGCGATCAGACAGCTTGCGCTACTCGGCAAACACCCATTCCCCGAAGTGCTCCGGTTCGACGAAGAATTGCTCCACGCTGCACCAGGAACTGTACTCCTTGTGCGGCGTCTCGCCGCGGCCGAAGTTGCCTCGCCAGGTTTTTCCGGCTGGCGGTTCCACTCCGAAATTCGCGAAGGGGATGACGAACTCAGCCACCCAACGATCCGCAGAAACTTTCGCGGCGCTTGTCCATTTCAGGTTGGGGGTGGAGTTCGCCCCATAGCCATCCCACTGGCAGTTCTTTGGGTTGACGGCGAGATGCCAGTCTTTTCCCTTCTCACCGGTCGGGTTGAAGAAGATCTCCACCGTGTCGTTGGAGAAGATTCTCCGTGACTGGTCTCTGTCGAACTCTTCCGCCTTGATCTCGCCTGCCTTGTCTTCCATGCATTCAAAGGCGATGTAGAGGTGACGATTGTCAAAAAGAACCAACGCCTTGGCGGGTTGACTCACGAAGTCGCGTGTGCCCACGCGACGAAAATCTGTTGCTGTCCCTGCGCCGCGCCATTCACCTTCTTTGATCTCGCCATCGGCAACCGGTGGCGCTCCCGCGACTCGGGGTATCGTGATCCTGCGTTTCTCCACGGCCCAGATGCTGCGAATGATGGTCTTGCCGTACGTGTCAGCACAGAGAGCCAGGCTACCCTGGTTCTCTGCAACGAACTTGTCGAAGTCAGCGTCGGAGCGATAGAAGACCGATTGCCCGGGATGTGGCAACGCGTCCACTCTTCGCAGGTTGCGGTGAAAAACGATCATGTTGTCCGCAAACATCTGCAGCCGCTTGCGCTGTTTTTCTGTCTTCGCCTGGTTCCAGGCTTCGCGGGAGAGGGATTCGATTTCGGCGAGTCGGGGCAAGTGCACCTGCTGAATAAGGTCCCAGGTTGCCTCATAGTTGGTTCCCCGATACTCCAACGGTTCTTTCGTGATCTTGTAGTCCTTGATCCTCTCGTCCAGCATTCGGTAGATTCTGTCCATCGCCTTCCAGCCGTCGCCGTAGGCAAGCTGCAGCCACTCGCGGTAGACCGCTTCCACATCCACCGAGGGGTCCCACTCTTGTTTTGCGACGAGGTAGTTTAGCAGAGCTGCATAGCCCCAAGCCGGAGAGCCATACATGGAAACCGTCTTGTAGTCATACTTACTGATCAACGGGATCTCGAATTTTGCGATCTCCAGCCCGGGTCCCCAGGGAACACCTGCCTCCGAGTGAAGCCAGTTGCCGAAGTTGCCGTAGCCGACGTTGGGTGTTACCTTCTTCCACGCGGTCAGCACGGCCTCGAATTCATTGCGGTAGGTCGGCTTGTACAGACCGAACCCGTAGTAGTTCAGAGGATACAGGTTGATCTGAATACTGGGTTCCATCGGGATTGGCTTCTGCGGAGGGTAGTAAGTAGATCGTCATGAATTCTGTCCCCATTTTCTCACCACAGAGATCACGGAGAACACGGAAATGAAGGCAAATCTTTGCAGGCATTGCGGTTTTTGAGGGGACAATATATGTGATGATTTACTTAGTAGTTGTAGTAGGCGTACGCACCCAGCAGCCGGTCGGGATATTTCTCCGCAACCAACCGCGCCACGTCGTTGTAGAACTTGAGCAGCAGAGGCGTGTAGGAGATTTTCCCGTGGGGGTCCTTCTCGGTGTACGACCGGCAGTTGTCACACTCGCAGAAGCCTCCGCCGTCGCTGGAAGAAATGCTGGCCATGTGGCGGTCGGGGTGCTCGTCAAGCCACCGGATGACGCCATCGGCGAAAGCCCGCACCAACCCGGGATTGGTGGTGCAGTACTTGTCTCGGTCTCCCCGCACGGCGCGGTATTCCGGATGCTCCTTAAGCGTCTCCTCGGACACGTACCAGACCCAGGAATGGGTATCAAAGACGAGACGGGAGCACGCCGTGTTGGCGGGGGTGGAGAACCCGCTGACCTTGTGTCGGGTCAGCCACTCCTGCACCACCGGAGTGCGATTGCCCACGTTAATCTGGCGGAACAGAAATGCAGGACTTTGAGTGAAGTCCATTTCCGGGATCGCCAGTCGCTCGTGCACTGGAATCTCCTCGCCAACCTCGCCCGGCATCAACCAGCGAACTCCGACGTACTTCTCCAGGGACGTGTAGACCCCAAACTGCGTCCCCCGGCTGAAGCCTCCCTCCGCAGTGCGTTCTCCGTCCGGCGTATCCTTGCCGACGATGTAGAGGTTGCCGCCTTTGTTCACAATGCGAAACGATTCCTCTGCAAGCCCCTCCACCGAGACCCCCGCATCTCTCGCCGCGGCGTTGCCACCGAGGCAGATCACGGGAGACTTGGGAACGTTCACGATGGGCAGGTCTGCCCCGGTCGAAACCTTCAGAACCCTCTGCAACTCGCCCGCCGCGGTCTTCACCGAGGACGGGGCGGCGGCATCAAGGTAGATGCTGTAGCTGCTGCGTCCGTTTTCCGCGAGGGTCAGCGAGGCGGCATGGGCAGCGTGTGAGTCCGCCCATGCGGACAACACCAGCAACGCCGAAAAAACAACTCGTTTCATAGGTACTCTCCACTAAACGTTTAGACACCGCAGGCGCGGCAATCCCCCCAAAATCGGCACGCACGCCAAATCCCACCATCTTGGGTGCGGGACATCATCGACGTGTACTTCGCGCCGCTACTCCCTTTTTTCAGGCGTTCCTCTTGATTCTCCCGTCGAGGGTTCCCTTCGGAGCAGACTCCAGCCGCGCCAGTCGTTGGGCGATCTCTTCATTGACGGAGCGCTGCCGCCCCTGCTGATCGTCGAAGGGCCGCCGCGTGTCAGCCTCCTCCGCCGCGTCGCTCTCTTCCCCCTCAGTCCGTTGCTTGAGGAAGTCCGTGGGCAGTTTGTCATCCCGCATCAGGAGGTCCAGGCTGCGGAACTGCACTCTCACCAGTCGCGCGTCCTTCCGAGCCTTCCTGTTGGCAGTCTGCATCATCTGCAGGTACCGACGACCAAAGTACAACCCCCCGATGGTGACGATGACGGCTGCAAGCGCCAACAGCGCGGTGTCAGACGCTCCCCATTCGGCGCCGGTTGTCGCCGTCTCTTCCGAGGGTGGGGGAGCAGACGCGGTTGACGATTCGGGGCGTTCCGGCGCGTCCAGACCGGGGACAATGCGCTCCAAGTTGGCGCGGTCAAAGAGAACGACCGTTCCGATGGCCGCGGAGACGAGAATGACAACAGCGATCAGACAGGCCCACAATATCCTCGACATTCCCTGGTATGGACCGTCAGGATTCATGATACATCCGCTCCCACAAATGCACAATCGGGAATGTGTGCATTTCCCAGAATGAGGTTTAGCTGAAGAAGGTTGAGGATGTACAAGAAAGGCTGCTTTGTGATAAGAGAATAGGTGTTAGCAATCTCGTCACAGGGAGCAGCCTAAAGATGGAAGTGGAAC
>Ga0210051_1001208_pt1 | contig 25988 bp, 22 predicted proteins | sample CryGey092014_all_FD_185464 | JGI IMG/M metagenome (GOLD analysis project Ga0210051, IMG submission 185464) | Groundwater microbial communities from aquifer - Crystal Geyser CG23_combo_of_CG06-09_8/20/14_all (SPAdes) (version 2) | ecosystem: Environmental > Aquatic > Deep subsurface > Groundwater...
CTACAACCCGGACGCCGCGCAACCTCTTCTTCAATCCCCCCGGACTTGTTCCGGGGGAAGGTTAGGTTCGCGCTACAATGCCGGACAAGAGGGGCTTTCCACTCCTCCGGTTAGCGTGGTCCTAACCGTCCCCCGAAACAAGTTCGGGGGGATTACCGAATCAATCGGGTATGTCCGTCTTCGTTTCAGCAGGGACAGTATTTTTGACGACCTACTTACTATGTCACGGACTCCAGAAGCCCCTGGAATTCCGGGAAGGAGGTGGCAATGCACTCCACGCCCTGGATGGCCGTTTCTCCTTCCGCCACCAGTCCGGCGATTGCCAGCGACATGGCCACTCGGTGATCGCCGTGGCTCGCGCAGGTTGCGCCCTTCAGTTGTCTGCATCCAGCGATGACCATCCCGTCTTCCGTTTCGCGGACCTGCGCGCCGAGTTGCCTGAGACCAGACGTAATGGTGGCAATGCGATCTGATTCCTTTACCCGCAACTCGGAAGCGTCGGCAATGGTTGTCTCCCCCTCTGCGACCGCCGCAGCGACGGACAGGATCGGGATCTCATCAATCACTAACGGGATGATATCCCCTTGAATCGTCGTGCCTCGCAGCGCTCCTCCGCGAACGATCACGTCCCCCACCGGCTCGCCACATTCTTCCCGCGGGTTCTCCACTGCGATCGCCGCGCCCATTGCTCGCAGCACTCCCAGGTAGGCGGCGCGTGAAGGATTCAGCAATACCCCACGGACGGCGAGTTCCGAACCAGGGCACATCGCGGCGGCCACGATGAAGAAAGCGGCTGATGAGATGTCGCCCGGCACTCGGAGGTCCTTCGGGCGCAAATCGGCAGGGCCGATGACGCTAATGCGATTGCCTTCCTGAAGCACGGTGGCGCCGAGGTAGCGAAGCATTCGCTCGGTGTGGTCTCGGGACGCGGCGGGTTCAATGACGGTCGTTTGTCCCTCCGTGTGCAGTCCGGCCAGCAGAACCGCGGACTTCACCTGCGCGCTGGCCACCGGCATTCGGTAACAGATGGGTCGCAGCCGACTCCCGTACAGGATAACTGGAGGTAGACATCGCTCCGTCTGTCCTGTCAACGTTGCACCCATCTGATGCAGCGGGGTGGCGATGCGATCCATCGGCCGCTTGCGCAGCGATGCGTCTCCATCGAGAGTCACCTCAAATTCCTGCGCGGCGAGAAGTCCGAGCAGGAGGCGCATGGTGGTGCCCGAGTTGCCCACGTTCAGGACGCCGTCGGATTTCCTGTAGGAATGGAGACCGGCGCCGATCACGGCCACGGTTGTGTCCTCACGGGACACGGCCACCCCAAGTTGTTGCAGGCACTTGAGCGTGTTCAGGCAATCCTGCGCAGCGAGGTACCCCTCAATTCGCGTCTCGCCCTTCGCCAGACTTGCGAGCATGGCGGCGCGATGGGAGATACTCTTGTCGCCCGGGAGATGAATGTCCCCGACGACCCTCGTGGTACGGTGTACGGTTAGTTGCATGGGAATGCAGTGAGCGGTCTATTGCTCCACCAGACGGGCTCGCGTTGCAGCCGCGGACTGCAGCCACTGCGTCAACGCCTCTGCGTCTTCAGATTTCAGAAAGGCGATGGCGTCATTCAGTTGTCCTCTCATTTCCTGAAGGGCCTGAAGGATCGGTTCGCGATTGGTCATGCAAATTTGACGCCACAGTTCTGGACTTCCGTCGGCCAACCGAGTGGCGTCCCGAAAACCTGTCGCGATGAGCTTCCCGATTCGTTCCCGCTTCCCGGGAGTTCGACCGGCGGCATTGGCCAGCGCGCACGCTGCGATGTGCGGAAGGTGGCTGGTAAAAGCCACGATTTCGTCATGCTCCTCAGGTGTCATCCGTAGAGTGCGCGCGCCCAAACTCTCCACGAGGTCACCGAGAGTTTGCAGGGCTAACGCAGTGTTCCTGTCGGTGAAGGTGAGCACCCATGTTGCTCCCTCAAACAGGTCTGCGCGCGCTGCCCCTGGCCCGGATTTCTCGGAGCCGGCCAGGGGATGACCTCCAATGAACTCGACCCTTGCGGGATCGTTACCCACAATGCGCGTGGCGCACGCGACGATCTCGACCTTCGTGCTGCCGACGTCGGTGACGATGGCCCGATCGGGAAGGTGGGGGAGAATCCGCTCAAAGGTAGGCAGAACATCGGCCACGGGTGTGGCGATGAACACGATGTCTGCGTCCTGCACCGCGTCCTCGGGGCGCTGAAACCCCTCGTCAATCGCTCCGACGCCCAGCGCGGTCTGGAGGGTGGTCTCCTGACGCGCACATCCGATGACTCGCTTGCACAGTTGGTGACTCTTCAGCCGCAGCCCGATGGATCCCCCGATCAGCCCTGCGCCCAGGATGGCCACGGTATGCGGCGTCTGTGTTCCGCGTGTCATATCACCCTCCCTACGGCGGCAGCGATCGGGCGCAGTTCTTCGATGAGCTGCCTCAACGTGCCAGGCTCAATCTGCTGCTGGGCGTCGGACATCGCCTCATCAGGTTTGGGATGAACCTCGATAATCAGCCCGTCCGCGCCGGCAGCAATAGCGGCCTTGCTCATGGCCATGACCATCTCACGGCGGCCGGTTCCCTGGCTGGGATCGATGATGATGGGCAGATGGGAGAGGCCCTTCACCGCAGGAATGGCGCTGAGATCAAGGGTGTTGCGCGTGTAGGTCTCAAAGGTGCGGATGCCACGCTCGCAAAGCATGACGTGATGATTCCCATTCGCGAGAATGTATTCCGCCGCCTTCAGCCATTCCTCAATGGTGGCCGACATTCCGCGCTTCAACAGGACAGGAATGCGGCATGTGCCGACCTCTTTCAGAAGTGTGTAGTTCTGCATGTTGCGAGTGCCGATCTGCAGGACGTCGGCATAGCCGTGCATCAGCTCCACGTCACGGGGGTCGAGAATTTCGGTCACCGTAGGTAGTCCGGTGGCTTCCCTCGCCTCTTTGAGGTATCCCAGTCCTTCCTCCTGCAGCCCCTGGAAATCGTAGGGTGATGTTCGCGGCTTGAACGCGCCCCCGCGCAGCATGTTGGCGCCTGCCCGCTTAACCATCTCCGCCACCCCGATGATCTGCTCCCTGCTTTCGACAGAGCAAGGACCGGCCATGACGGTCAACTGCTCTGAGCCTACGCAAACCTCGCCGACGTGGAAAGTGGTCGGCCCGGGTTGAGACTCCTTGCTGACCAGCTTGTAGGGCTTGACGATGGGGACGACTCGCTCCACGAACGGGAGCGCGCGAACCTGGTCCGCAAGGAGCTCCTTGTCCTCCGGCTTGGTGATGCCGATGGCGCCAATTACGGTCTTCTCAATGCCACGGGATATGTGGGCGCTGTACCCTTTGTCGTCAAGTTTGCGGCGGATTATCTCAACCTGTTCGTCGGTGGCGCCGGTTGCCAGAACAATAATCATGGGCCGATATCCTCTTCCTCACCTCTGCGCATTCGCCGGGTCCGTGTGGAGCGCGGTCTTCAGCTCCCGGATGAATCGCTGGTTCATTGCTGGTGTGGCGATGGTCACGCGAATGTGTGTGGGATAGCCAAAAATGTCTCCTGTCCGCACGATGACGCCCTTCTGCATTAGCGCCTGGAACACTTCTTTGGAGTCCTTGCCCGTGTCAACAAAGATGAAGTTGGCGTCCGATGGCGCGTACTTCAGGCCAAGCCGGTCGAACTCTTCGCAGAGATATCGCTTCCCCTCCGAATTAAGCTTCTGAGTGCGGGGAACCTGGTCGGTGTCCCTCAAGCTGGCAACCGCGGCGGCCTGGGCAACTGAATTGACATTGAACGGCTGCCGCAGTTTGTTGAGGTATCCGACGATTTCCTCGGAGGCAATCGCGTACCCCACCCGCAACCCGGCGAGCGCATACGCTTTGGAGAAGGTTCGGAGAACGATGACGTTCCTGTCTTCCCGGACGTACTGCAGGCCGTCAGGGTAGTCTTCACTTTCCGCGTATTCGGAGTAGGCTTCATCGAAGACGACCGTAACGTGCTGCGGCAGCCCGTCCCACAGAGTCTCCACTTCTTGCCGGGTAACGATGGTGCCCGTCGGGTTGTTGGGGTTGGCGATAAACAGCAGCTTGGTGCGGCCCGTCACCGCTTCCTTCATGGCCGCAAGATCGTGAGTCAGATCCTTCATGGGAATCGATACGACTTCCGCGCCGCACAGCGTGGCGACGTAGCGGTACTCGCTAAACGTTGGGTCCGCTTGGATGATTTGGTCTCCGGGATTCAGTACCGCGAGTCCGATGTACACCAGCAACTCATCCGAACCGTTCCCCAGGATGACCTGCTCGGGGGTCACGCTCCATTTTTCCGCCAGAGCTTTCCGCAGTTCTGGAGCGCTTCCCTCGGGGTAGTAGAATACTTCGGGAGCAAGGTTGCGGATGGCCTCGATGGCCTTCGGTGAAGGACCCAGCACATTCTCATTGGACGCCATCTTGATGACATCGTCCAAGCCCAGCTCCCGCTTCACTTCCTCGATAGGCTTGCCGGGGAGGTAGGGAGTCAGGCGGAAGATGCAGGGACGGAGTCGGGGATCGGGACCGTCGAAATCCAGCACGAGATGTTCGCCGTTATGAAGGCATAGTCTCGCCCGGTCTATTACCTCACGACCGATGATGAACTCATCCCCAATACACACCACTCTGACTTGAAAGCTCTGATCGCCGATGCGTACCAACCCTCTCCAAGATGGAGTGACGGTGGCGCTTCCGTCCCCCAATACCATGGATTCTTCCGCATACACAGGCCAGAGCCGCGACCAGCACGATTCAGGAACGACGATCCCCCCGTTGAATCCGGTATCCACGTAGGCCGTGCCACGGAAACACTCGCCATAGACGTGACACTGAAAGTCCAGATAAGGGTAACGATCGCTGATTAGCATTTGGCGCTCTTCCATTCCAGCGCCGGCGAATTTCCCATGCGTCGGAAAGCGCACCAATCATCTCCCCACCGGCCGCTAATCTCCTCCAACACCTCATAGCTTTTTTCGGCGATGATCATTTCGCCGCACGGATGGATGGCGACGAACTTCCCGTAGTGTTCCTCTTCATAGGGCTTCGCGAATCTTTCGTAAAGTTGGTCGCTCTCTTTCCGTACGGCGCTTCTCATGGCTCTTCCTTCCGAGGAATTTAACGAGCCGGAGTCCTTGACCCGTTCCCACCACACCCTCCGTTCCTCGAGATGCATAACCGCTATTTCCGAGGTTGGCGCGCCATTGCGGAGCGGTGGCACGACCAACACTCCCTTCCTTGCCCCTCGTGCTGCTTGATAGGTTTCCCCACCCATAGTGAATGCACCTCCCATACGACCTCAGTGCAGAAAATGCCGAATTCCCGTAAACACCATCGCCATGCCATATTGGTTCGCCACTGCGATGGCGTCTGCATCCTTTGCTGACCCGCCGGGCTGCATGATGGCAGTGACGCCAGCTTTGGCGGCGGTTTCGGGTCCGTCCGGGAACGGAAAGAACGCGTCGGAAGCGAGCACCGATCCGTTCGCCTTTTCCCCTGCCTGCTGCAGAGAGAGTTGTACAGAGGTGACCCGGTTCGGCTGTCCCGCGCCCATGCCGGTGAGGGACTTGTTCTTTGCCAGGACGATGGCGTTTGACTTCACATGCCGGACGACTTTCCAGGCAAACAACAGGTCAGCAAGCTCTGTCTCCGTCGGTTCCCGTTCGGATATCACCTTCAGGTCCGCGGATTGAATCTGGTACGTATCCGCGTCCTGCATCAGCAGTCCTCCATCTATCTGAGTCAAGACGGCGGGCGGCATATCCCCGAGGGGTTCCGGCGTTTCCGCTTCCAGAACACAGATCGTTTCTCCCCAATTCGTGCGTTCCTTGATCCTGGCCGGGATTCCCTCCTCGTAGCCGGGAACAATGATGACGTCGAACTTGTTCCCCTTGGACAGCATCATGTCAGCGGTCGGGCCGTCCAGAGGGCGGTTGCAGGCGATGATTCCGCCGAACCGGGAAATGGGGTCCGCCTCCCACGCCAGCCGGAAGGCTTCCGCCAGAGTGGCCGCCTCCGCGCACCCGCAGGGGTTTGCGTGCTTGACAATCGCTGCTGCCGGCTCGTTATACTCTTTCACAAGCTGCCAGGCAGCGTCGGCATCCTGGTAGTTGTTGTAGGAAATGGCCTTGCCGCTCAACTGTTTCGCGCGGGCAATGCTTCCTTTCGGAGCGTTGAGCAACCGGTATGCCGCGGCGCGTTGGTGAGGGTTCTCACCGTAGCGCAGGTCGCTCAATTTGGTGGCGGTGACTCGCAGAGCATCCGGGAAGCTGCCCTCGACCAGGTCTGCTGCCTTCGCTCTCCCCCACAGGTAGTTGTGAATCATGGCATCATATTCCGAGGTATGGGCGAAGGCTTTCACTGCCAGCAATCGTCGCGTTTCTGCGCTGGTGTTTCCACGTTCCTTGATTTCTGCAATCACGCGTGAGTAGTCTTCAGGATGCACGACAATCGTCACGCTGGAGAAGTTCTTCGACGCCGATCGAACCATGCTCGGGCCACCAATATCGATGTTTTCAATGGCGTCTTTCTCCGTGACACCGGGCTTGGCGATCGTCTCGGCAAACGGGTAGAGGTTAACGGCCACCAAGTCGATGGGCTGAATCCCCTGCGCCTCGATCTGCGACACGTGGTCCGGGTTTTCGCGCAGTGCGAGGAGTCCGCCGTGCACGGCGGGATGCAGTGTTTTCACCCGTCCGTCCATCATCTCCGGAAAGCCGGTGACTTGCGAGACATCGATGACATCGACGCCGCCCTCGCGCAGCGCCTTCGCAGTGCCTCCCGTGGACAGAATCTCAATGCCAAGCTTTGATAGCTCCCCGGCGAACTCTACCACGCCCGATTTGTTTGACACGCTGATAAGCGCTCTCTTGATTTGGGTTTGCATGTGTCCATCTCCCGTGTTGATTGTTGGATCGAGGAAGTTGGCGTCCCTGCACCGCTTCAGACGATGCGGACTCTCTTGCCTGTCACCTTTAGTCTATTCTCCGCGAACAACCTGATAGCCTCAGCGTAAAGTCGATGCTCTTCCTTGAGAACCCGCGCCGCAAGGCTCTCCGGTGTATCGTCCTCATCAACCGGCACGACCCGCTGCAATATGATGGGTCCGTGGTCATATTCTGCGTCTGCAAAGTGGACCGTGACACCGGTGAACTTCGCCCCCGACTCGATGACGGCTTCATGAACGTGAATTCCGTACATGCCCTTTCCGCCAAACGCGGGGAGCAGAGCAGGATGGATATTCATAATGCGGTTTGGGAACTCCCGGATGAAGTCCGGCGCCACTTGGCGCATGTATCCCGCAAGACAGACAAGACCGATCTCTCGCGCCAGCAACTCCCGCGCCAGCGCGGCGAAGTAGTCCTGCTCCAAGGCGAACCGCTTCGGATCGACCACAAGGGTCTCGATGCCATGTTCCACCGCGCGATCCACCGCGCCTGCATCGGCGCTGGCGCTGACCAGCACGGCGATCTCCGCGGCAAACTCCCCCCGCTCGTGCGCGTCGATGATTGCCTGGAAATTAGTGCCCCGGCCATGTCCGGAGACGAGTACGGCAATTCTCATCTACTCAAGTCCTTCTCGCCAAGGGTATCGGGGGCTTGTCATCCCACATGGCAATGGGGAGCATTTGCCGTTGCGGTCACCTCACCGATGACAGAGGCCTCAACGTTCTGTAAGCTCAACTGACTCCGGACGCTCTCCACGTTTTCCGTGCCCACAAGGAGCGCCATCCCGATCCCCATGTTGAATGTGCGGAACATCTCTTCGGTCGCGACGTTCCCGAGCCGCTGGATCAAACCAAAGACAGCAGGCTCTCTCCAGGCGCCGCGGCGAATTTCAACTTGCGTGCCCTGCGGAAGGACGCGAGGAATGTTTTCGATCAGCCCGCCGCCAGTGATGTGGGCAATGCCCTTGAGGGGTAATGGGGTGATGGGGTAATTGGGTGATGGGGCTTGAACTCCCCCATGCCCCCGTAGGAGTTCGAGCACGGGTTCTACGTAGATGCGCGTTGGTCTCAATAGCTCCTCACCCAATGTGCATCCCAGTTCACCAACGGACTCGCCCAGCGACATCCTTGCGACCTGAAGCAGAACCTTCCGGGCCAGGGAGTAGCCGTTGCTGTGCAGTCCGCTCGAGGGCAGCCCAACGACCACGTCGCCTGGTTCGATGGTAGAACCCTCGATGATTCGCCCTTTGTCGACGATACCGACACAGAACCCAGCCAAATCGTATTCTCCCGGCTGATAGAACCCCGGCAGTTCAGCATTTTCCCCGCCCACCAGCGCGCAACCTGCTTCTCGGCAGCCCACAGAGATGCCTGCGACAACCTGCTCAAATCGTTCTGGAACCATCTTGCTGGTTGCGAAATAGTCCAGGAAGAACAGCGGTCTTGCCCCCTGGGCCAGGACGTCGTTCACGCACATCGCCACCAGATCGACGCCGATAGTATCGTGTCGGTCCAGATCAAACGCGATTTTCAATTTGGTCCCCACTCCGTCCGTGCCGGAAACGAGGACCGGCTCGGAGTATCCCGAAAGATCCGGCTGGAACAGGGCGCCGAACGACCCGATACCGGTCAACACCTCTGGCCCGAACGTGGACCCCACCGACCTTGTGATCCGCTCGACCGCGTCTGCCGCCGCGTCGCGACTAACGCCAGCGTCTGCGTAGGAAACGGATTGAGTTTGCGTCGTTGTTGTCATTGCACATCGACCCTGTCTTGTGGACGCGCCCATTATAGCATCCCCCCGTGGACGTAGTCACCTGCAACGAAGCGATTGTGCGGTAGGAGCAGTCGGGGAGCTGTAGCGGTGGCGCGGAGAGTTTGGCGTCTCGAAGGCGTTCAGGCGCACCCTTGGCTTCACTTCTCCAGCGCGTACTTGTCCATCTGGATGTGTTTGGGGATGGGAATGGGGTACTTCCCATCAAAACAAGCGCGACACAAGTGCTTCTTGGGAAGATCGACGGCCTTCGTCAGGTTTTCCAGGCTCAGATACCCCAAGCTGTCGGCATCGATGAATTCGCCGATCTCTTCCACCGATCGCGCGCCTGCAATGAGCTCGTCCCGTGTTCCCGTGTCGATCCCGTAGAAACAGGGCCAGGCGTAGGGCGGGGAACTGATACGAAAGTGTACCTCTCTCGCACCCGCGTCGCGCAGGAGCCCGATAATGTTACGGGTCGTGGTGCCGCGAACGATGGAGTCCTCCACAACGACAATCCGTTTGCCGGCAAGGGATTCTCGGAGTGGGCTTAGTTTCATCTTCACCCCGAGGTCGCGCATTCGCTGGTCGGGCTGGATGAACGTCCGGTGGATGTAGCGGTTTTTGATCAGCCCTTCGCCGTAAGGAATTCGGGACGCTTCTGCGTAGCCAATGGCCGCCGACGTTCCGGTGTCGGGAACCGGGATCACCATGTCAGCTTCGACGGGGTGTTCCTGAGCCAGGAGGTTCCCCATGCGGCGACGCGTCTGGTGCACTGATCGGCCGAAGATGTTGCTGTCCGGCCGGGCCAGGTAGACGAACTCGAAGATGCAGAAGCCGTGGCTGTCTGCCTCCTGCGGCGCGGATTCATGCAACCCGAACTCGTCAATGACGACGACTTCACCCGGTAGCACCTCACGAACAAACTGCGCGCCGACCACGTTGAGGGCGCACGTTTCCGACGCGAGTACGTAACCTTTGGAGTTCAACCGACCGATGCAGAGGGGCCGAAAGCCAAACGGATCACGAATGCCAAACAGCTTGTCCCGGGTCATTCCCACGAGAGAATAGGCGCCGTTGCATTCGTACATCATCGCCGCCGCGGCGGATTGGAGGTTGTCAACCCCCTCGCCGCTCAGATTCTGGGCAAGGAGCTTCACCATCACCTCGCTGTCGATGGTGCTGTTGAACTGGGTTTCCGCTTCCTCAAGCTTCCGGCGGAGAATCGTGGCGTTGATCAGATTGCCATTGTGACCGAGAGCCACCGGCCCCGAGGGACCTTCCTCGACCACGGGTTGGGCGTTGCAGAGCGTGCTGGACCCGGTGGTGGAATAGCGGTTGTGAGCAATGGCGAGATCGCCGCTCATGGCGGAAAGAGTGTCCTCGTCGAAGACCTGCGACACCAGACCCATGTCGCGGTGCAACTGGAACCTCGTCCGGTCGGAGACGGCAATTCCCGCGCTTTCCTGACCGCGGTGTTGCAGGGCGAAGATGCCAAAATAGGCGAGGCGGGAAACGTCCTCGCCCGGGGCGTAGACGCCAAACACACCGCATTCGCAATGAGGACTTTCGGCTATTTCATTAAACACGCGATGGCTCCTCGCCACAGATTATCCAGCTCCGCAACCAACTGGTTCACGATTTCCAGATCGTTTACCATCATTGTCAGGCGGTCACCTTCGACGCTGCCCAGTAGGGTGAGCGGGGTTGAGCACTCCGCCGCAATCGACTGCAGAGCGGGCAGCCGGCACGGCAGCATGGAAACGACGATGCGAGATTGAGTTTCCCCGAAGAGCAGCGCGTCTCTTCGCATGTGACTCTCGAGGCGCAGCGCGACGCCGTGCCCTCCTGTCATACAGCTTTCTGCGATGGCCACGGCCAGTCCGCCTTCGGAGCAATCGTGCGCAGACGACAACAACCCGGCTTGAGCTGCCCTCAAACAACACCGCTGAACGGACAGCTCCTTGTTGAGGTCAAGGGCGGGGGGTTTCCCTGCCTCCAGTTCCCGAGATAGATAGAGATGCTCAGATCCCCCGAGCTCCTCAAGCGAGTCTCCGAGCAGGATAACCAAATCCCCTTCGTTGCGGAAAGCCATCGTGAGGCGCCTCTCGACGTCTTCCAGAACGCCCACCAGGCCGATGATGGGAGTGGGGTGAATGCCCGATTCGACCGTTTCGTTGTAGAAACTTACGTTTCCGCTGACGACCGGCAGTTCAAAGAAGGCGCAGGCATCGGCAATGCCCTCAACGGCCCGCTTGAACGGGTAGAAGCGATCCGGCTTTTCCGGATTGCCGAAGCACAGACAGTCTGTAATTCCCGCGGGTTCCGCCCCGACACACACCACATTGCGGGCGGCCTCCGCGACGGCAATTTGCGCGCCCACGTACGGGTCGAGAAAGCAGTAGCGGGAGTTACAGTCAGTGGTCACGGCAATGCCCTTGCCGCTTGATTCTTTGATGCGCAAGACCGCGGCGTCTCCTGCTCCGGGAAGCACCACCGTGTTGGTTTGCACCATGTGATCGTACTGCTCAAAAACCCAGCCTTTGTGCGCGATGTCAGGCGACGTCAGCAGCGTCCTGAGCGCCTCGTCGAAATCGTCCGGCTCACAAATGGTGGAGAAATCGAAAGCCTGCACATCCCTCAGATAGGAAGGCTCTTCGCTGGGCAGGTAGTAGGTGGGAGGATCGGCAAGGGACGCCGCGGGCATCTCGGCGACGATCACGCCATCTCGCAGGACGCGCATTTGGCCATCGTCCGTCACGCGGCCGATGACGACTCCGTTCAAGTCCCACTTCTCCAGGATTGAGATAATCTCCGCTTCTCGCCCTTTCTCTATGACGCCCAGCATCCGTTCCTGTGATTCGGACATCATGATCTCAAAAGATTCCATATCCGCTTCACGCAGAGGCACTTTGCCGATATCGATCTCCATGCCCACACCGCCGGCGGCAGCCTGCTCGCAGGTCGTGCAGGTTAACCCGGCCGCGCCCATGTCTTTCAGGGACACGATGGCGCCGGTCTTCAGCGCCTCCAAACAGGCCTCGATGAGACACTTTTCTGTGAACGGGTCGCCGATCTGCACCGTGGGGCGTTTCTCTTCCCCCTCACCGAACTCGTGACTCGCCAGAATGCTGCACCCACCGATGCCGTCCCGTCCGGTGGAGTTGCCGAAGTAGATCACCGGATTGCCGACGCCCTTCCCGATCCCCGAGACGATGTCAGCCGTCCGCACCACACCGACGGACATGACACCCACCAGACAATTGCCACGGTAGCAGGGATTGAAACCCACTTCTCCGGCCACCGTCGGGACGCCGATACAGTTCCCATAGAAGGAAATGCCCTCGACGACGCCGTGAAAAAGGTACCGAGCCAGAGGGGTCTTCAGGTCACCAAAGCGCAGGGAATCGAGGCAGGCAATGGGGCGCGCGCCGCAGGTGAAAATGTCTCGAACGATCCCGCCCACACCGGTCGCCGCGCCATGTTTTGGCTCCACCTGAGAGGGATGGTTGTGACTCTCCATCTTGAACACAATCATCAGACCCGGCTCGATCTCGATGCCTCCGGCGTCCTCGCCCACTTGTGCGGAGTACTTCCCCTCCTTGGGAAACAACTTCAGCAACGGACGAGAGCGGGGGTAACCGCAGTGTTCCGACCACTCCACGGAGTACATGGCGAGCTCCGTCTCCGTGGGCGCGCGGCCGAGAATGGAGACGACCTTCTCGTATTCTTTTTCTTTCATGCCCAGGGCAAGGGCTTTGTCGAGCATCATGGTGAGTGGTTACTGGTGATTGGTGAATTGGTCAATTTCCAACGGTCTATTGCTGGTGAAATACCGGTGCGCTTCCCATGGCGGTCCCAGAAGGAATGCCAAGCCACCAACGCCAACGATCCAATGCATAAAAGAACCTCTCCTGTGCTGTCTATACTCGTTACGGGTGAAAACACCCCCTCGCCCCGACCCTCTCCCCCGATGGGGAGAGGGCGCGAACCCAAAGGGTTCGAGGGTGAGGGGAAAATGGTGAATTTTCATCCGTAACGAGTATAACAGAGCCCGAGTGGGTAGACGCCATGGTTCCGCGGTCACGCGGTGGCCTTTTCGGCGGTTTTCTCGATTCGTGGAATCACCTTCTCTACGCTGCGCGCAGGTGATGTGGTCTTACATTGTAGACAGTAGTAGCCTTTCACTCGGTGCAAAGTAATGCGACGGTCTGCAAGGTGAAGGTTGAACCCGTGGACCTTGCGCCTGCCGTAGCATTTGGGACAGCGGTCTTCCGCAAGGCGATACGTTCCTGCAGGAACCACGGTCAGATCTTCGTCCGTGATCCATTGGGACAAGTCCGTCTTGTCCCACCATTCAGCTTCCTCTTGAATTGAGGCAAACTTAGGGATGGGTATTCGTTGCTTCGTCATCATTTCCCCTGTGGGGCCAAGAATGGGGCAGTTAGCCAAAACCTCCAGCACCTCTTTGATAGTTACGTGGTGCCGCGCGATGTGGTCTTCGCGGTCCTCATCCCAATCAAACTGATCCAGCAAGGAGTGATTCAAAGATACTCCTCCCATCCACGCTGGTCAACAAGTCCTCCGAACACCTCTCCGGGTGGGGCATCATGCCGAGCACGTTGCGTTCCGCGTTGCAGATACCGGCGATGTTCTCGACGGACCCGTTGGGATTGGCTTCGGGAGTGACCACGCCCTCCGGGCTGACGTACCGGAAGACCACCTGGTCTTTTTCTTTGAGTTCACGGAGTGTTTGCTCGTCGGCGTAGTAGCATCCCTCGCCATGGGCGACCGGAATCCGCAGTACGGCATCTTTGTTGATTCTGCGGGTAAAGGGCGTATCGGTGCTTTCGGTTCGCAGGTTCACATACTTGCACACAAATCGCTGGCAATCATTCCGCACCATCGCCCCCGGAAGCAGTCCCGCCTCGAGCAACACCTGGAAACCGTTGCAGATACCGATGACCAGCTTCCCCGCCGCGACGTGGTCCTGCACTGCCTGCATGACGGGTGAAAACCGCGCCACGGCTCCGCAACGCAGATAATCCCCGTAGGAGAACCCTCCAGGAATCACTACGCAGTCGAACTTCGACAGGTCCGTCTCGTGATGGAACACGTAGTCCACGGGTTGTCTCAGAACGTTGCTGAGAACGTGGTGACAGTCCATGTCGCAGTTGGAGCCGGGGAATACGAGAACGGCGAAGGTCATCCTGATGAAACCTTTGTGATGCGAGTGTGACGCGTGATACCATCCAGCTCGATGCAGGCCGGGAGGGAAAGCAGAAAATTGCGCCCCACCAAGGCCTCGCGTCGTGGGTTGATGCTGGTAAACGGACTTCCTTCCCACCCGTAGACAATTGCTCCGTCGACTTCACCCACTTGCCTGTTGCCTGATTCGTCTGTGACCAGCACCGACAAGGGAAGGGACGCATATTGAAAAGTCCGTCCCAGATGCGAAGCCGTCTGAATGAGCATGAGTCGGGAAGGCAGCAGACCGGCGAGGCGCAGTGTGCTTTCGCCGACAAGGGTCGCATTGCTTCCCGAGTCAAAATCGGCTGTCAGTTGCACAGAGACCGAGGGATTGTTGCCCACGATTTCCAGGGAAATGGTCGGATAGCAATCTCCTTCCGAGAGGGGACTCCACGCCGTTTCTTCAATGCACAAGAGCTTCTCAAACAGCCAATGCATCTTTTGCGACTGCAAGCATTGCTCTCCCAACTCAAGGCTGTTCGGGCAGTCCTGCCACGACAAACCAAAGGCAATGACCGCGCCTTCCACAACCAGAATCCACTTCGCTCCCCGCTCCTGCATCTGCTGCTCAATCCAGTCACCGTGGAGTTGCTGGAATTCTGCGTGCAAGTTCCCCCTCTCTTTCCAGTCGAGCGCCTCGTACTCCGAGACACTCATGTGGAACCCACGCCAGTCCTCGACGCGTGGTTTGGTTGCATGCGCAGTCCGGGGCTCTCGCACCTCCAACGCCGGATTCCCGGCAGCAACGTTTACCTGATAATCCTCGATAATGGGGTTCGCCAGAAGCTTTTCGCACATCTCTCTGACGCGCACCTCGATATCTGCCGGCTTGTCGCCATCGATCTCCAACTCAACAAATTTTCCGATGCGGACGCCCTTCACCTCGTTGTAACCCAGGTTGTGTAGCGCCTTGTTAATCGTGACTCCCTGAGCGTCCATCAGGGACGGTTTAAGCTGGATAGTTACTTCAACCTTCGCCATAGAAGCTGCCTCTCCTTGCTCAACTGCTCAACCAATCCCGACGCGTCGAAAGACGTGGTCGACGTGACGGATATGATAGGACGGATCGAAGCATCCGTCGAGGTCTTCCCCGGTCAACGCTTCGGTGACGCGGGGCTCTGATTCAAGGAGGGCGCGGAAGCTCCTCCGTTCCGACCAGGCCTGCATCGCCTTCTCCTGCACAAGCTTATACGCATCTTCGCGCGTCCAGCCCTTGTCGATGAGCGCTAAGAGAACCTGCTGCGAGTAGATCACCCCGTGCGTTCTGTTCAGGTTCTCCAGCATTCGGTCGGGGTATACGTTGAGTTCCTTCATGACCCCTGTGAACCGACGCAGCATATAATCGACGAGGCTGCTGCTGTCGGGCAGGGCGACCCTTTCTGCTGAAGAGTTGGTGATGTCCCGCTCATGCCAGAGAGCGACGTTCTCCAGACCGATGAGGGCATTCGCCCGAACAACCCGCGCTTGCCCGCATATCCGCTCACAGGTGACGGGGTTGCGTTTGTGCGGCATGGCCGATGAGCCACGCTGCCCCTTTCTAAACGGTTCCTCCACCTCCAGGATGTCGGTGCGCTGAAGGTTGCGGATCTCCATCGCGAATTTCTCAAGGGACGCGGCGATGATCGCCAGGGCTGCCAGATATTCGGCGTGTCGGTCTCTCTGGAGTATTTGAGTGGACGCCTTCGACGCCCGGAGTCCGAGTCGATCGCAGACCAGCGCCTCGATCCGCGGGTCGATGTTGGCATAGGTCCCGACGGCTCCAGAAACCTTGCCGGACGCGACGCTCTCCTTCGCTCGTTGCAGGCGTTCCGTGTTCCTCTGCATCTCGGAGATCCACACCGCGAGTTTCAGCCCGAAGGTCACCGGCTCGGCGTGAATACCGTGAGTGCGCCCGATCATGACGGTGTGCTTGTGTTCCAGTGCGCGTTCCGCCAGAGCGGCCGTCAGGTCGTCAATGTCCTGCAGAATGATGTTGCAGGCTTTCATTAACTGGAGTCCCAGAGCGGTATCCTCAATGTCATAGGAAGTCATCCCCAGATGGAAAAATCGCTGTTCCTCCCCCATATGCTCAGTGCACGCTTTGATAAAGGAAATCAGGTCATGGTCAGTTTCCTTCTCAATTTCCGCGATGCGTGCGACGGTGAAGGAGGCTTTCTGCCGAATGGTCTTCGCCGCGTCGCCGGGGATCAGCCCAAGCTGCGCCTGTGCGTCACAGACAGCCAACTCCACTTCCAGCCAATGCCGATACTTGGATTCCAATTCCCAGAGCTCGCGCATCTCCGGGTAACAATAGCGATCAATCATTTGTAGTCCTTCCAGCCGAGGCGCTGCAACTTCGCGTCTCTTCCTTTCACATCCAGACACAGCTTCTCTTTGAAGTCGACTATGCGATGTTTCAAGTCACTATCGGAAACCGCCAGAATTTGCGCGGCAAGAACGGCCGCGTTCTTTGCGCCATTGATCGCCATGGTTGCCACCGGAACGCCGCTTGGCATCTGCGCGATGGAATACAGGGCGTCAAGGCCGCTGAGAGCGCCCAACTGCATGGGCACTCCAATCACCGGCAAGATGGTCAGTCCCGCAATCACACCCGGAAGGTGCGCGGCGGCACCCGCGCCGGCGATGATTACCCGGAGCCCTCGCGCCACCGCGGCGCTTGCATAGTCGAAAATAACCTCGGGTGCACGGTGCGCTGAAATCACGCGAATCTCAAAAGGGATCCCGAACGACTCCAATTGACTCGCCGCCTGACTCATGACCTCCAAATCAGAGTCGCTCCCCATCACAATTCCAACGACAGGTTGTGGCAAAATCTCCTCCTTGTCCGCTTGCATCCAGAGAATGATTTATGGCAGGGACTTCCTGCCAATATCGTTCCTATAGTGTGCGCCCTCGAAATGAATGAGACTGACGGCCTGGTAGGCGCGGTCAATGGCGTCACCATATCCGTCTCCCAAGGCCGTTACTCCCAGAACTCGTCCGCCTGCGGTGACGAAGTGGCCGTCGCGCCTCGCCGTGCCGGCATGAAAAACGGCAACATCCTCGAGTTGTTCCGCGGCCTCCAGACCACGAATCACTTTGCCCTTCTCATAGGCCGCGGGGTAACCTCCGGAGGCCATGACCACACAAAGCGCAGTCTTGTCCGACCAATCGGGAGTGATCGACGCGAGGTCACCGTCTACGCAGGCTTCCAGAACGTCCACAATATCGGACTCCAGCCGCGGCAGGACGACTTGGGTCTCCGGGTCTCCGAACCTGCAGTTGTACTCCAGAACCTGAGGGCCGGTCGGCGTCAGCATCAATCCCGCATACAAAACGCCTTTATAGGTTCGACCCTCGGTCTCCATCGCCGAAACAGTGCGTCGCAAGATTTGCTCCACCGCCATGTCGAATACCTCGCTGGTAACGACGGGAACCGGAGAATAGGCCCCCATGCCACCGGTATTCGGCCCCGCATCGTTGTCGAGCGCTCGTTTGTGGTCCTGAGAGGGAACCATCGGCGCAATCTCGCGCCCATCCACAAAAGCCATCAGTGAGGCTTCCTGGCCGGTCAGACACTCCTCAATGATGATCTGGTGTCCGGCCTCTCCAAATTCTTTCTGCACCATGATGCGGTCCACGGCCTCGAGAGCCTCCTCGATGGTCCCGGCAACGAAGACCCCCTTCCCAGCCGCGAGACCGTCGGCCTTGACCACAATGGGGACTGTCTGCCTTCGGAGATAGGACTTGGCCGCTTCGGTCTCGCCGAAGACCTCGAAGGGCGCGGTGGGAATGTCGTACTTTTGCAGAAGCTGCTTACAGAAAATTTTGCTCCCCTCAAGTTCTGCAGCGTGTCCGCTGGGACCAAATACCCGCAGTCCGACCTGCTCAAACTCATCGACGATTCCGGCGACGAGGGGCGCCTCGGGACCAACGACGGTGAGATCGATTGCGATGCGTTGGGCAAAATCTCGAAGGGTGGCCACGTCGTCCGACGCAATCGGGATGCACTCGGCGATCCCGCCGATGCCCCCGTTTCCCGGCGCGCAGTATATCTTCGCGACACGGGCAGACTGAGACAGCTTCCAGACAAGCGCGTGCTCGCGTCCTCCGGATCCAACCACCAGCAGCTTCACGTGTTTGATCGCCCCTTCCGTCTGGCCTTACTCAAAGGAATCACCCATCCCGACTCGTCGGGACCACGCGAGATGAAAACGGGAGAGAGTTTTTTTAACCGCGAAGCGGCCCAGGCCGCAAAGAGCCTTTGCGTTCTCTGCGTCTTTGCGGTTTATTTTCGGAGGAGTGTGGGTCAATTCGGATCCTCGTAATAGTCCTCGAATCGGGCCCACTCTTTCAGGAAGGTGAGCTTGATGGTTCCCGTGGGTCCGTTGCGGTGTTTCCCGACGATGATCTCTGCTTCATCCGCGCCATGGGCTCCGTCCTGATGCGCTTCTTCTTCTGCGTCTTCTTTGCGCTGCTTGTAGTAGCTGGCGCGGTAGATGAACACTACCAGGTCGGCTTCAGCCTCGATCGATCCGCTCTCCCGAAGGTCGGACAATATAGGCCGCTTGTTGTTCCGTTGCTCCACGGCACGACTCAACTGAGAGAGCGCGATGACCGGGATGTTCAGCTCGCGCGCGAGGGTCTTGAGTGACCGCGCAATTTCTGATATTTCCTGCACGCGATTCTCCGTCCGGGGTCCGCGGGCAAGCTGGAGATAATCGACGATAATCAATGCCAGATCTTTATGTTCGGTCTGCAACCGACGCGCCTTGGAGCGGATCTCAAAAGTCGAGAGAGCAGGCGTGTCATCGATGAAGATGGGGGCGGCGTACAGGTCGTTCGCCGAGGAGGTGATGCGCTCGATTTCGTTATCCGTGAGTTTCCCGGACCGCAGCCGGCTTCCGTTGACCCGTGCATGAGATGAAATCAGGCGGTGCACTAACTGCTCTTTGGCCATCTCCAAACTGAAAATGCCGACAGGGGCATGGGTCTGCAGCGCCACGTTTTCAGCGATGTTCAGGCAAAGCGCTGTCTTGCCCATGGATGGACGGGCTGCGACAATGATCATGTCGGATTTCTGCAGTCCGTTAGTGATCTGGTCGAGGGCGTAGAATCCCGTGCTCAACCCAGACAGCCCACCGTCTCGGTTTTCAAGCTGGTCGAAAGCCTCCAGGAGCAGAGGCTGGATGGGGTAGAACTGCCTGCCGATGCGTCGCTTCCCAATCTGCAGCAGGGCCGCTTCCGCGCGATCCACCAGCAACTCCACAGAATCCCCGGACCCGTCATAGGCCCATCCCTGAATGGAGTCGCACGTGCTGATCAGACCTCGGAGAATTGCTTTCTCCACCACAATCTTGGCATATTGCTCCACGTTGGCGGCAGAGGGCACTGCGTCGATGAGTCCGCTGATATAGGCCGCCCCTCCTACGAACTCCAGCCTGCCCTCTTTGCGCAGTTCCTCGGAGACCGTTACCAGGTCGACGGGTTGACCCCGGTCGGCGAGGCGGGATAGTGCGCCAAAGATCACCTGGTGCGCTTCCAGATAAAGATCACTCGCACCAAGCATTTCCAGAGCTTGCGTTGCCGCGTCGCGACTGACCAACATGGCCCCAAGCGTCGATTGCTCGGCCTCAAGGTTTTGCGGCGTTATTTTCTCTCGGTAGCTTGGCTCAGTCACAGAAACTTCTCCGGGAAGAGGGAGGGGCAAGTTCGCGATACAACAGATGCAGCGCGGACTCAAAGAGTCCGACCTGATCTAACTCTCGCCGATCACTTCAACGTTGAGGTCGACAGACAGGTCGCTCAGCAGCCCTACGGGCACCGAGTGAATCCCCAGCGATTTGATAGGCTCAGGCAGCCCGATCCGCCGCCGATCCACTGTGACCTTGAATTCGTCCTTCACTCGTTCTGCAATATCCATTGCAGTTACGGACCCGTACAGACGTCCATCCGGGCCGGTGCGGGCCTTGATGACCAGCGTAGTTTCACGCAGCTTCTGCGCGGTAATCTCGGACTGATCGCGCATGCGATCATCGCGCTGCTTTTCAGCCTTCGTGAGGTTCTGCTGTTGTTTCTGTGCGCCCGAGGTCGCCACCTCGGCCAGCCCCCGGGGAATCAAGTAGTTGTGGGCGTAGCCGTCGGCAACGCTAACGATCTCATTCTTCTGACCCAGCTTGGGAACAGACTGCCTCAATATAACTTTCACGGATTGCCTCCTGAACCGTGCGCGGCACGGAATATGTTGCGAACGTGGACGTGTGAATGTGCTTCTCCTACCGGGAGAACTGGATGCCTACTCCGCCGACGCGACGGTTCGCAATGTCCTCAATCCCAAGCATGAGATTCAGGTGATCGTTCAGCCGCCACCCGCTCCAGAGATTGAGGTTCAAGTCGTTGGGCTCATACGCATTGAACGAAAGGCTCCCGATGTCTCCAATGCGGTAGTCCATCCCCATCCCCAGTTCAGATCGATACAAGCCAAATCGATAGGAGAGAGGACCTCGCAATATCCCACCCTGAAGATTCAGCCGGTCTCGATCACCAATGTCGTGTATCCCCAAGTCGAGAAAGGAATCCTCCATTCCGGTCAGCCGGAGATTAAAGTCCGTAAAAGCACGATTCAGAGCCGGAGAGTACCAGGTTCTGATGTCGGGAGTCGCCTTGACCTCTGCCAAAGCTCGCAGCGGCTTGGTGGCCCCGCTCACGGCCTGCTTTACGGTTTTCACTGCGTCGCTCGTATTGCGGAGAGTATCCCTCAGGTCGGTCTGCACCTGCTGATCGGTGGCGAGATCCTTGAACGCGGCGGTCGAGGCCTCGACATTTTCCAGCGACTTGCGGAGATTCTCCAACGAGATCTTCAAGTCTTTCTGAATGGTTTCATCGCTCGCCATATTGCGCAAGACCGCCGTAGATTCTTCCACATTCTTCGCCGTCTCCGAAAGTGACGCCACGGTTTGTTGCATGTTCTCCTTCGTTCCACTCTCGGCGGCCAACCATCGGAACGCGTCACTGATTTCGCCCAAGTTAGCCGTCGTCGTCTCCAGGTTTGCGAGGATGCCGGCGATCTCCTTGCGGTTCTCCGTCGCCATTGACTCCAAAGTCCTCAGTAGGTTGTTGACGCGATGGAACTCCTTCGTTGCGTCTGCGATGTTCCGCGCGGCGGTCGCTCCGTGAGCTGTGGCCGCCTGCACGTTGACAGCGGAGGCTGTCATGGCTCTGCCCACTGCCGGATTTGCGATGACATTCCTGATTGCCGCTGCCGTAGCTCCCAGATCGATCACCGCCTTCTTAATGGCAAACACAAACTTTTCATCCTGTGTCAGGCTGTTGATATTCCCGGCCAATCCCTGGAGTTCTGCCAGAAGTAGACTGGCTTGAGGAATCAAATCCTCAAGTTGCGGTTGTACTTGCCCGGTTAGCGTGGCATTCGCCTTCACCAGACGGGCCTTCTTGGTTCGTATTGGCGTGATATCGATATAATACTCGCCCAGGAGTCCGCCCTTGGCGACCTGAATCGCGAAACTGTTCCACAATTCCACGCCCTTCTTCAGCTTTACCGTGACCAGGGCCTGGCTCGCGATCTCTTCCGCCTCACGGGTCAGCGTCACGCTTTCGACCTGCCCCACTTTCACGCCGGACATGCGAACGGCGGCTCCCTCCTCCAGACCCCGGGCGTCCCGGAGACGGATCTTGACGTTGTATCCGCGGGGACCTACGTGCAGGCCTCCGACATAGACAATCACCATCGCTGCGACCAGCAAGCCCACAATGGAGATCGTTCCCACTCGTGCTTCAGGACTCAAAACCATGTTTGCTCACACTGTTGCGGAAGAATGTATACAGATCAGTCAGTAATCGGCCCGTCCGACAGTCCGCCGATGAATTGCTTCACAACGGGGTTGGCGTCAGACTGGATTTCCTCCGGTGTTCCACTGGCAATGACCGTACCATTGTATAACATCGCGATTTTATTGGAAATACGCATTGCACTTTGCACATCGTGAGAGACCACCACGGATGTCACTCCGAACCGGTCCCGCAACTGAACGATCAAGTCGTCGATGGTGGTCGCGCGCACAGGGTCCAGACCGCTGGTAGGTTCGTCGTACAGCACGATCTGTGGACTGAGCGCCAGCGCCCTTGCCATCCCGACGCGCTTCTGCATTCCTCCACTCAGTTCCGCGGGGAACAGCTTCTCGACGCCTTCCAGCCCCACCGCCTCAAGCTTCTCATGGACTGTCGCGTCGATCTGGTCACGTGTGAATTTCTTCTTGCGCTGACGCAGCAGACCAAAGGCGACGTTTTCCCATACGCTCAGGGAGTCGAACAGCGCTGCGTACTGGAAGACCATACCCATTTGACGACGGACACTGTTCAGGTCGCGCTCCCTCATGGCAGAGATGTCCTGACCCGCGATGACCACTCTCCCTTGCGTGGGTTGAGCGAGTCCCATCATCAGCCGGAGGGTGCTGGTCTTGCCACAGCCGGACAATCCCATGATGGTGGCGACCTCCCCCTTGTCGATGACGAGACTCACATCTCGCAGAATTTCCCGACCGGCCAACGTCAGATGGACGTGATCCAACTCAATCATAGTGAACCTTGCAATACTCGATGTCGACGCTTCCCGTCACCGTGGCAGAACCGCGGACAGAAGGAAGTCGGCCGCGTAAATAGTGATAATGCAGAGAACAACGGAACTGGTGGTCGCGCGTCCCACACCAGCCGCCCCTTCGCGAGTGTTCAGTCCTTGCTGACACCCGATGGTAGCGATGATGACGGCGAACGGAATCGCCTTCACGATGCCGCACGCGAAATCACCCAAATCCACCATTTCCCGGATTGACAGCATGTACTGCGCCCACGGGACACCCGCGTAAACCGCGACCAGTCCTCCCGCAAGCGTGCCCGTCGTGGAAGCAAGCACCACCAGCAACGGCAACATTGTGACACAGGCGATGAATCGTGGGACAACGAGGTATTCTATCGGGCTGGTTGCGAGGGCCCGCAGGGCGTCAATCTGCTCAGTAACCTTCATCGTTCCCAGTTCGGCCGCCATCGCTGATCCCGCACGGGCAGCCACGACCACCGCCGTCACCACCGGCCCGATCTCTCGGGCAACGGAAAGCCCAACAAGCCCTCCCACATAGGACCCGGCCCCCAGCTTCAAGAACTCAAACGCCGTGTAGAGCGCCAATACCATCCCGCTGAAGCCGACAGTGATCGTGACGATCGGGAGCGAGCTGAAGCCGATATCGCTCATCTGCTGAATCGTCTGGCGAGGGCTGATTGCTCCCGATACGATGTAACGAACTGTTTCGGAAAGCAGAATGATAGCCTCACCCAGAAACTGGAGGAGCGCAATCAACTCGCCGCCGATTTCCTCTAAGACTCGACGAACCATGAATCCCTTTCCGTCCGGCCACCACAACTGAGCCTTTGCAGGACAGGCGCAAGTATAGCGCAAGGTTTCCGCGGGTGTCAAAATGCAGCTCCCGCAAGTGCGCATTGATTGATCTGGCGTCGAGCCGCCTGCTGCTGGATGCGTGGAGGATGAATTCGCGCTGATCCGGACTAACCGCAAACCTTCCCTGCGTGTCACTTCCGCTCTATCGCCTGCGCCTTCGCCCATGCGTCTTTCAGCGTAACGGTGCGGTTGAAGACGGGTTGTGCGGGAGTTGAGTCCTTTGAATCCACGCAGAAATAGCCCAGTCGTTCGAACTGGTACAGGTCGCCGGACTTCGCGCCGGAGAGAGAAGGCTCCAGCTTGCAGCCGGACAAAACCTCAAGAGAGTCGGGGTTGAGGTTGGCGGTGAAGTCCTGACCCTTTGGCGCTTCGTCCGGGTTCTCCTTCGTGAAGAGGTGGTCGTACAGGCGGACTTCTGCGTCGAGGGCGTGCTCGGCGGACACCCAGTGCAGCGTGGCTTTCACCTTGCGGCCATCCGGCGCGTCGCCGCCGCGGGTTGCCGGGTCGTACGTGCAGCGCAGTTCCACGATCTCTTCGTTCGCGTCTTTCACCACTTCGTCGCAGATGATGAAATAGGCGTACCGCAGGCGCACCTCCCGCCCGGGTGCGAGTCGATAGAACTTCTTTGGCGGATCCTCCATGAAGTCCTCGCGCTCGATGTAGAGGACGCGCGAAAACGGCACTTTGCGCGTCCCCATGGCTTCATCCTCCGGGTTGTTGACCGCGTCCAGCTCTTCCGTCTTTTCCTCAGGGTAGTTGGTGAGCACAACCTTCAGCGGGCGCAGCACGGCCATCATTCGCCATGCTCGCCGGTTCAAATCTTCCCGCAGGCAGTGTTCCAGGAAGGAGAAATCCACCACGCTGTCGGCTTTTGCCACCCCAATGCGGTCGCAGAAATTGCGGATTGCTTCCGGCGTGTAGCCGCGGCGCCGCATCCCGCACAAAGTCAGCATCCGCGGATCGTCCCAGCCGGTGACATGACCGTCCTTCACCAACTGGTGTAATCGCCGTTTGCTCATCAGCGTGTAAGTCAGGTTCAGGCGCGCGAATTCGATCTGCCGCGGGTGGTAGATCCCCAGTGCGTCGAGGTGCCAGTCGTACAGCGGACGATGATCCTCAAACTCCATAGTGCAGATAGAATGAGTGATGCCCTCGATGGAGTCCGACTGGCCGTGAGTGAAATCGTAGGTGGGATAGATGCACCACTTGTCGCCGGTTCGCGGGTGGGACGCGTGGAGAATGCGATACATGACCGGATCCCGCATGTTGAGGTTCGGAGACGCCATGTCGATTTTCGCCCGCAGTGTCCTCGCTCCGTTGGGGAACTCGCCCGCGCGCATCCGCTCAAACAGGTCGATATTTTCCTCCACGGAGCGATCCCGGTATGGGCTGTTCCTTCCGGGTTCAGTCAGCGTGCCGCGACATTCTCTGACTTCGTCGGGAGTCTGATCGCAAACAAACGCCTTCCCTTTCTCGATGAGTTTTACGGCGTATTCGTACAGCGTTCCAAAATAGTCTGATGCATAGAACAGGCGATCTTCCCAGTCGAACCCCAGCCAGCGCACGTCCTCGATGATGGAGTCGATATACTCCTGTTCTTCCTTCACCGGATTGGTGTCATCAAATCGAAGGTTGCACTTGCCGCCATAGTCTCTGGCAATGCCGAAATTGATGCAGATCGACTTGGCGTGACCGATGTGCAGATAGCCGTTCGGCTCGGGGGGGAAGCGGGTGTGCACCCGTCCGTCCCCTTTGCCGGTTCGGATGTCTTCATTCACGATTGATCGGATGAAATCCGTAGAAGGTCTCGGTTCGGCGTCGGACATGCTTGCGTCTCCAATAGGTCCTGCGAGTCAGTTTGGACTGATATTCTAACACAACCTCGAGAGCTTGGCAGAGGGCAATCCCGTGTAGCCCCTCGCTTCACCCGCGCCAACCGGAAGCACTGCGGCTCGATGTCCATTTTCAGACTGCCGTCGGCGAATGTCACCGGTCCGCCGCGGCGCCCTCCCCGCCCCGTGTCGATCTCGGAGGGAAGGCGGGGGAAGATGAACCGATGGACGCCGCACCCGGTGAACCTCCGCGCCGCAGACCTCCCCGTTGTGTGACACGCCCGGATCTCCTATACTAAGCTGGATTTTATCCAATTTGGAGATGACTGCTGGGGAGGTTAAGCTCAAGACTATCTTTGTCCAAAGGGGTCTACGATGCTTAACCTGCCCTGCGAGATTATAGCCTTAACCGCAGCCTTCGCGCCATACTTTTCGGAACCGGTATGGCAACAAGCGCAGGTTCTACTGATAGGTGCGATCTTGGTCCCGGGTCGCCGCACGGTCGCGTCCGCGTTGCGAGTGATGGGGTGAGGCAACGCCGAGCACTTTCAGAACTATCATCGTGTGCTGAACCGAGCAACCTGGTCCAGCCGGAAAGTAGCACAGGCACTGTTCGTGTTACTCCTTTGTACCTTTACATCTACTCCATTGACCGGTCCGATTGTCCTTGGCGTTGATGAAACATTGGAACGACGACGCGGCGCGAAGATCGCCGCCAAAGGAGTCT
>Ga0210051_1001210_pt1 | contig 25977 bp, 23 predicted proteins | sample CryGey092014_all_FD_185464 | JGI IMG/M metagenome (GOLD analysis project Ga0210051, IMG submission 185464) | Groundwater microbial communities from aquifer - Crystal Geyser CG23_combo_of_CG06-09_8/20/14_all (SPAdes) (version 2) | ecosystem: Environmental > Aquatic > Deep subsurface > Groundwater...
AATCGTGATTTTGGCTCCAACCACAGGATTACCGGAGGCGTCCAATACTCTGAGCTTGAGACCGTGGTTTTGTTTGGCCATTAAAGAAAAATGGATGGGAACAATGCCTGAGGCATAATAAAACTGCTGTTCCTGCGGTTCGCAAATCTGGGGATCGGTATCAGGATCAGGTCCACAGACTCTAAGATCGGTCTCAATAACAGGAGTAGTTGTCCCGCTAGGAGGAGGAACTTGGAGTTTGATCGTTCCCATTTGCCCAGCAGGTGTTCCCTGCAATCTAAAGAGGTAGAGACCTTTTGGGGAAAGTACATGTGTATATCCATTAGGACTTTGATCACACTCGCCCGGATTGTTAGGATAGACTCCAGTCGGATCATGAAAATTTGGTAAACCTTCGAAGGCGCGATTTCCGCCATCAATAAAAACACCGACGCCGATTGGAGCAGGAATCAGACTGACAGTTAAATTTTCAGAGGTGGCGGTTGTCACACTAACTGAGCGGGTTACTGTTCCCCAGATATACAGAGGTTTGTAGAAAAGATAAAGATAGAAAATTCTCTGGTCAAGGGTTGGGGTTCCGCCAGGGCAATAAACATAGGGTTGAATAATCGGATTTGACCATGTTGACCAACCTGCTAGGGGGGGGTTGGTGTATGGATTGATATGCCGATAGACAAAACCGAAATAATTTTCGTTGGAGTGATATTCTAAGGTATAAATTCCCGGGGGGGCGTAAACCATAAAGTCGCCATCAGCGGTGGTTTTGCCGGTAATTGAGGGCCCTGCTTGGTAGATATAAGTCATATCAATGTTATTCAGCGGGTAATTTTGCACAGGGCCGCCGGTAGCATTATCAAGCGCGATGCGGACCGCAGTTACCTCAACAGGACTATTAAAAATACCCCCGGTGAAAGGAGTATTATTGATGGCGGTATGGGTATTAACTTTAAACCTTAAGACTGACGTTGGAATAACCGGAAAGACGTTGACATGATTTTCAACATCCAGCTTATTGGAAGAGGTGATGAAAACTTGTTTACCTCCTTGAGCCACTCCGTGAATAACATTATTGAGATTGACAACGTTGCCCAATTGGTCGTGAATGGCGGCTGCCACATCAGAAGGATAGTCTTTTTGTTGATAAGAAAAGATATCTAAAATATTGTCGCTCAGCGCCGGATCTTCCGGATGGATAGAATCATATTTCGGCCAACGGAAAGGCACGGCCTGCATGGTGTCGCTGCCGCACATAAAAGCCGAACAAGCCAAGCTTTCAGGCGGAGGAGCAGGATTATCTGGGTCGCAATTATATGAACTGCTGCAGATTGCGGGATCATATTGCAAAAGGGCAATTTTTCTGCCTTCGGTCGGTCCTTTTTCATCATAAGGAAAATAGACGCCATATTTAGCTGCATGAGGAAGACCCATAGCCTGGAAGGTTCCATCGGCCCGGATCTGGGTTTTAATCGCGATATTCCCCACCACCATACTGGAGGATCCCCAGGTATCGTAGGCAAAAACGTAAACTGTTCCTCCAGCCAGCATTTTAAAAGCTTCGGTCGGGTCATATTCCGAAGCGATAAAAGCAGGGATAATTTGTCCGGTAAAGACATCGACATTGGTTTCTTGGGGAGCAGCTTGGGTTTGCGGAGGATTGAGAATGGGTTTGAGTAAAAATAAAGCAATCGCCAAAGAGAAGATCACTCCAAAACGGAACAAGATTCGCAGGTTAATTCTTTTCATCTTTAGATGAGGCATTTTAAGATTTTTATCTCTATTTGTTATCCATATTATGGATATCTTCTTTAATTATGAATATCAAGTTCTCTTTTGTCAACAGCGCGTCCCCAATCTAATTCCCGCCCGGTAGCGGAAACCTTTAGGTTTCCAGTTTCCCGAATCATGGCAATTCTTACGGTTGCCGCTACAAAGTACACTTGCTTCATCCCTGCGGGATTCCTACCCGCCAACAGCTATGCAGTTGCGGGTGGGTCCTCAGATGACAATCCATCGGAAAGAACTGAACAATTACCGCTGAGTCAGCTTGAGTTTAATTGCACTTGCAATTGGCCACTTCTCTGATGACAAAGATTTCGCTCGGGTCGACACCGACGAAGAGAGCCACCAGGCGGATAACCGCATAAGCTAAAATTAAGATGACGAGGCCGATTAAAGCCCCGGTGAACGTTCCCCGCGCCTGGGTGATTTTTTTCTGATCGTCTCCGGCAGTGATAAAATTGATTCCGCTGACGACCAGAAAAACAATGGCAACCACAATCCCTCCGCCAATCACAAAGGCCGGAAGTTGGGGAATAACCTGGCACAAAATGCCGCAGAGCGTTTCATGCGGATCGCAAAGGAATTCGGTACAGACGATGGTTTGGGCACGGATTTTATGAGGAAGCAGAATGAAGAAAAATAAAAGAAGCATTATAAAATGACGCAATCCGTTGTTTATAAATTGAGGCGCCCTCTTTTCGTAGTCTGTGATTTTTTTCTTCATGATACTGGTTTAATATTCTAAGAAGCGAATGCCCCACGGGGCTAACTGACTATCTAAAAGATTAAGAACAGCAATACTTAGAAGGACAAAAACTAATCCAGCCACGGCTGCAGTCAGCGTTGATTTAGCTTCAACCAGTTTCTCGGGGTCGTTACGAGAAAAAATATATTTCCAGCCACCGATTGCAAACATTACCAAAGCAAGAGTTCCTACCACGGTATATCCGATATTAACAATATCTTGTATTAGATTGGCGTAACCGCAGTAGCACTTTTTAAAAACCGTTGAAAAGAGACCGGGCTCGCTTCCGAAGACACCTCCAGCCAAGCTGATGGGATCAGTATGACCACAATAGGCTCCGGATTCGCAAAAATCGCGGTATTGGGCAACTTCATCTCCCGGGATAGCTCCACCCGGATAATGAGCTTCATCATAAACACAGGCTGTGCATTTACAGACATCGCCGCAGGTTGGTACATAAAGGCAATTCCCGGCTGCATTGCTGATGGTATGATCCAGTCTTTGTCCGGGGCAGGCAAAATAAAAACCTGTTCCCGAGCGTTGCGCCCCGGTGGCGGGGTCGCATTCTTCCACATACCAACAGTCGCAGGGCCTAGATTGGGCGAAAATAGGTTCTGGGAAAATGAATAAACTTAAAAGGAGAAGACTAGACAAGGAAAGATAAATTAAAATAAAAGATTTCGCCAAAAGAGAACGTTTCATATTTTAAATCTTATCATATCTTACTTTCAGAGAGCAATCTAAATTTTTCCAATCAGCCCAAGATTGATTTATCAAGGAATTTCCTGATTTGGCGGAAATCGGTCTAATGTTATATAGACAAACCGATTAAAAATATATATTCAGAGTGGGTCTAGAAGTGGAACCAATTAAAGATTTTGACAACTTGAAATGGATAGATTGTAATTGGTTTCACCAGAGAGACGAGCTATGGCCGTCTTTAGGTTATTGTTGACATTTATCATTACTAAAAGTAAAATATAATTGACATTTAGTAAAAACAGCGGTCGCAAAACATGTTTTTTCCCAGATTGCTTTATACTGGCCTCAAAGATCATCTAAACAAAAAGGCCATCACAGTCTTAACCGGAATGCGTCGGGTTGGCAAGACGACTTTAGTACGACAGATTTTTTCAGAGATTATTTCAGACAACAAAGTCTATTTTGATTTAGAAAGACTTGACAATAGAGAACTTTTTTCAGAGAAAAATTACGAAACCATTGTTTCGGCATTACAGAGCAGGGGTTTAAGCTTTCAAAAGAAACTTTTTTTGGCTATTGATGAGATTCAGCTGAATCCCAATCTTACCAGTGTTATGAAATATCTTTATGACCATTATGATATCAAGTTTATTGTTACCGGTTCAAGCTCCTTTTATCTAAAAAACCTTTTCAGCGAATCGCTTGCCGGCCGGAAAAAGATTTTTGAGCTTTTCCCTTTAAGCTTTGGTGAATTTTTGACTTTTAAGAATATCCCTTTCCGAAGTCTTGGATTACAGACTTTTAGACAGAGATTCCAGCCGGCCGAATACGAGCGGCTTAAATCATCTTACGAAGAGTACATTTCATTTGGTGGATTTCCGGAAGTAGTTTTGGCCGGATCTAGGGAAGAAAAGACTGATCTTTTGGCAGACATCGTCAGTTCTTATATCAATGTGGATGTGGCGACTCTCTCTGGATTTAAGCGTCAAAGAGATTTTTACAGCTTAATCAAGATGCTTTCTAGTAGAATTGGCAGCCGTTTGGATTATGTCAAACTGTCCCAGTTAAGCGGCATTTCTAGGCCAGCCCTAATCAACTACCTTGAATTTCTAGAGAAAACATATCTGATTTATCGCCTGCCGGTTTATACCAAAAGTCGCGATAGGGAAATAGTGAAAGCGAAAAAATTATATTTTTGCGATACGGGGCTGGCTAACACTTTATCGCAGCTTTCAAGCGGACAGCAGTTTGAAAATACAGTTTTTAACCAGCTGAAATTTTATGGAGAAGTCTGTTATTTTAGCTTAAAAACAGGTAGAGAGCTTGATTTTGTGCTTAACCAGAAGAGAGCCATCGAAGTCAAAGAAATACCAACCCAGACTGATTTTAAAGAAGCCTTGGTTTTAGCCGAGACAGCCGGCTTAAAGGAATGTCTTTTGGTAGGCCGCCATCCTTCATGGAAATTCCAAAATTTTCTCTGGGCAGGGAACCTGAGGTGAGTAAAAAGAGAAGCTCAAATTTTTCCAATCAGCCACGGATGAGCAGAAAAAGACTTCAGAGGGCATGATTCGTACAATCACGGCACGAGACATTTGGCCAAAAAAGAACGACCTTTTGAATAAGCTTGCCTATCAAAACTTCTCCCTTGACATGATGCAGAATTGGTATATATAATATACCAAAAATGAATCAAGTCTCAAAACTTCAACAACTCCAAAATCTTAGTTACTTCGGGAAAAGCACCCTTTCTCAATACATGGACCTTTCCGATAACAGTCTTTATGCCAATATCAAAAGATGGCAAAAAAGGGGCGAACTTATCCAACTTAAAAAAGGATTTTATGTCACGGCTGAATTTTACAAAAAACTGCCTAATAAAGAAATCTACTTAGAATTTATTAGTAACAAGCTTAAAGAGCCATCCTATTTAAGCTTAGAATATGTTTTGCAAAAGTATGGGGTAGTGAGTGAAGCTATCTATTCTTTTACGTCGGTGACTTTAAAATCGAGGGGCACTTTTATTAATAAACTGGGGACCTTCCTTTATCGCCACCTAAAGGAAAATTTATTCAGCGGTTATCAGCTAAAAGAATTAGGCGGTTTTACCATCAAAGAGGCAACCAAGTCCAAGGCCTTGTTTGATTATCTTTACTTCAGAAATTTTCGGAATCAAATAATCGACAAAGAGACACTACGCTCCTATCGATTAAATTTGGATGAATTAAAACAGAAGGATTTTCAAGAATTTTCTACTTATTGTGAAATGACAAAAGTAAAAAAATATCAGAATTTGCTTAATCTTCTTAAGGAAGCCTATGCTCTTTAGAGAGTTGGAAAAAATAGTTGGTGAAGAAAAACAAAAAGGATCTCTGACAAGTCTTATTCGTAACTTGCTTAAGGAATATCTCCAGGTGTATGTTTTGTATTTTATTTATACCTCCCCCCCTTACCATAAAAATTTGATTTTCACTGGCGGCACCTGTTTAAGACATTTTTTTGGGCTGGAGCGTCTCTCTGAAGATTTAGACCTTGATTACTTGGAAAAATTAGACAGCACCAGGCTGGCCGCTGAATTGGAGAATTTTTTTAAAATTCACTTTAGATACGCTGAAACCAATATTTCAGTCAGACAGCAAGGCAAGCAGATTCTTATTAAATTTCCTGTACTGAAACAATTAGAATTAGCTCAATCATGGGAAAGCGATTGGTTATATGTTAAACTGGATCTGTCAGAAAATCCTTCCAGTCACTATGCGGTAGAAACCACCTCTAAAAGCAAGTTTGGTTTTAATTTCGTGGCCAAACACTATGATTTAAATACTCTCATGGCGGGGAAAATGCATGCCATCCTGACCCGGAGTTATCTTAAGGGTAAAAATGACGAGTATTCACTTAAAGGCCGAGACTATTTCGATTTACTCTGGTTCGTTAAACAAGGGGTTATTCCTAATCTGGCACGATTAAATGATCTTCTAGGCAAACAAATGCGTCTTGGAGAAGTGGAGATTCTAGTCAATGAAAAAGTCAAGGAGTTAGTGACAAGGCATAGGAACGATTTTCAAAGAGATCTCGTACCGTTAGTGCGTTATCCGGATTTTATCAAAAGCTACATTGAAAATTATGCCGATGAATATTTTAGATATGAATCGTTATCATTTAAAAAAATTGATTGAGCAATCTAAATTTTTCCAATCAGCCACGGCCAGAAGAAAAAGACTTTATAAAGGTAGGAATAGGAGACCGGCAAAGCCGCAATCAAGGGATAGGCCAGCAAGAAAAAAATGGCCAGCGCGATCAGATAACCGGAAACCAAAATTCTGCCTCTGTGGCTTTTTTGCCAGAGTTGTTCCAGGAAAAAAGCCAGGCAAATGGATAAAACAGGGAGCAGGGGCAGCATATAAAAAAAGTATTTGGGGCGGTCCAAAATCAGCCAGGGAACGTAGAGAACCACCAGGCATAAGCCTAGAAACAGCAGTTCCAGGTTTTTGCGTTGTAAAGCTTTGATAAAACTCAAAACCAAAAGCGGTAGAAATGTCCACAGCAGTAAGGGATTTTCAATCATGGATAAAGCCGAAAGCAGGCCCTCGGTTTTTAAATTCACAAACGACAGGCCGGAAGCAGGAATAAAAGGCCAGGCAAAAGGAGCAAAGGGAGAATAAGTGGCGTCTTTTTTGATGAAAATCAAGTGGCGGGTCAAAATATGAAACTGGATCTGCGGAAAAGTGAGTGGCCCGAACTTGATTAAATAAGGAAGATAAGAGGCAGCATAAATGCCTAAAGTTAAGACTAAAATTAAGATTAAATCAAGCAGGAATTTTTTAAAAAGCGGGTTTTTCAATTTGAACGCAAACATCTTCTGTTTGGAAAAGGGAATAAGCAGGAAAGGAAAAAGAAAAATTGCCAAAATCGCAATCCATTTGGAGGATAAAAGCAAACCCAAAGAAAGACCTAAGAAAACGGCATTTTTACGCGAAGGAGCCTGCCAATAATAATAGATAAAAATTAAGGTTAACAAAAGAAAATCGGCGGCAAAAATATCCAGCATGGCCAAGCGGCTCATCAAAAGCCAGAGGGAACTGAAACTTAAGATGACGGCACTCAAAAGAGCCAGCAAATGTTTTTTGAAAAGCAGTAAAGCGAGCCAATAAGTCAGGAGCAGACCCAGGCAACCGAAAATGACCGAAGGCATGCGCCAGCCTAAGGGATTATCCCCCAAAACTTTGATTCCCATTCCAATGATTTCTTTAGCCAAGGGCGGGTGGTGTTCTAAGTTTGGATCTTTTTCTCCGGCCAAAATCGCTCTGGCTGCCGGAACATAATATTGTTCATCCATGGCCAGGGAAGAAGGGAGAGATAGGTTATAAAGTTTTAAAAACAGTGAAAAGACGATAAAAAAAGTTAAGAGTGGAAAAATCAGGCGGTTTTGATTAGCGGGTTTCTGGTTATTGTTCATTTGAGATAGATTATAGCGGGTGGTGGTTGAGAAAACAATTGGAAGGAGAATTTAAAAAAGTCAACCTTAATTTTTAATTTCAAATTTAGAATTTCTAATGAATGTTTAAGATTTTAATGTTTAAAGTTTAAACATTAGAACTTCAGAATTGATTTATAATTAAAAATTGAAAATTATAAATTAATACCAGTCATTCCATATCAAGTGCGGGCTAACATCTCTTTCAATACAGCTAATAACAAAATACCCCTTCCCGCAAACAGAAAAGGGTATTTTATCCTATACCAATGAAGTCTCAAACATTTTACTGACTTAACTTGATTGAGCTCGGCAAAATATTGAAGATGTTGCCGCTGCTAACACCCAAGATGGCCGCCACCATTTTGATCAAGGCAAAAGTTAAGACGATGACCGCCAAGCCGATGATGGCTCCGGTGATCCCCTTGCGGGCGCCTTCAATCTTTTTGACATCATCGCCAGCGGTTATATATTTAATACCGTAAAGCACCAAGAAAACAATACACACCAGGATTCCAACTCCGAAGACAACTTGAATAATGCTGTTTACAACACCGGCAATGGTTACGTCACCGGTAGTAAAGGGCTGCGAAATCGTCACCGCGGCTAGAGATGGGGTGGCAGCTACCAATAAAAGCCCGCCGAGCTGGGAAGCCAAGAGTCCGACTTTAGTAAACTTTCTCATTCTGTTCACCTCCTTTAAAGGTTTCAATGAATCTTTCAGTTATTTCCTGTCTATACCATTATCTGATAGTTTGACTTTCTTTGTCAAGAGTTTGCCTTTTTGGTAAAATAGTTTTAAGCTGAAACAAAAGAAACTATGCGATCCAAAAACTCTAACACTCTACCGCGAATTCTCAGCATCATTCTGACAATCCTTCTTCTGGGAGTTAGTCTTGACGGTTCAATTTTTCAGGGCGTTTCAGCCGATGAATTAGATCAAACCAGACAGGAAAAGGAGCAAAAAGAAAAAGAGCTGACCGAACAACAGAAGCAACTCGAGGCTAAAAAGGCTGAGGAGGGAACGCTGGCTGGCCAATATCAATCCTATGCCGGTCAACTGGAGCAGGCAGAAAAGCTGCTTGAAGAAAAAATTGCCGCCATTGCTGCCAGGCAAGCCGAACTTAAAAAACTAGAACAGGAAATGCAAATGCGGGAGACGGAATTGGCCGCTAAACAAGCTCTCATAGAACAAAGAATCCGCTCCCTCTATAAAAAGAGTTACACTCCCTCGATCGTGACTTTTTTTTCCAATGACAAACTTTCTTCTCTGGCAGAAGATTACACCTATCGAACCGTCATCTTAAAAGAGGATAAAAAAACGGCGATTGGTTTGGGCGAGATGATTTTGGCTATTGGGAAAGAGAGGGAAGAAAATGAGACACTCAAAGCCAGCCTGGAAAAAGAGAAGGAAACACTGGATTTGGACGTCCAAAAAGCCAAAGAGCAGATCGCGGCTTCTCAAGCCCAGATTGCAGCCAACCGCAACACCCAGCTGCAACTTGTACAACAGTTGGTAGGGCTTCAAGGGGCCCTTGCTTCTTTAACCCAAAAAGAACAGGAAATTTTGGCAGCCAAAGCCGCAGCGGCCGCAGCCCAAAATACGGTCGGCAACAATGAACAGACCTGGTTGTCCATTAGCACACCGGCACCGGGAAACAGCGGTAATTATTTTAGTTTCTGGACTTACGGTTATCCCCATCGGGTGGGGATGAATCAATATGGCGCCTATGGCAGAGCGCTCGCAGGCCAAACCACCGGCGAAATTTTACATGCCTATTATAATGCGGTGACCGTCACCGGAATTGATCCGGATGCGGGTTCATTTGAGGAGCCAACGGAGATTAAAGTTGATGGCTATGGCTGGATTTCCTTTCCCGATTATCTCAAAGGAATCGGCGAGATGCCTTCTTCCTGGCCAAAAGAAGCCCTGAAAGCTCAAGCCATCGCCTCGCGTACCTATGCCTTAAATTACATCAACTACGCTTCCTATCAAAATTACGACGCATATCGCAACGATCCTAATGCCCGCTCGATTTGCACCGATCAGCGCTGTCAGGTTTATTTGGGCCACCCCAAAGAAGCCGCTTGGCAGATGGCTGTTGACGATTCAGCCGGAATGGTGATTCTTTCCGGTGGAGTGCCGATTACGGCCTGGTATGCTTCAACCGCGGGTGGAGCCACGCTTTCTTCACAGGAAGTCTGGGGAGGATACCGGTCTTATGTTTTGGGGATCGTTGACACCGATTCTCAAGGACAAGCTTATGACGGTCCTTTTTGGGGCGACTCCCCCTGGTTTCATAAAGCTTGGGGAGACAATCCCTGGCTTTCCAAAGAACAGACGGTCGATTTAGTCAACGCCGCTTTGTTGCCGCAATCTTATAACCAGAATTTGCCCAGTGCAGAAAACGGCGGATTTAGTGCAGAGAAAGTGGTGGAAACGTTAAATACAGAAGGCATTCAGGCAGTGTTTGATATGCAGTCGATTAGCCTTGAAATAAATGCTAAACAGACGGTTTCCATGGTGGTGGTATCTTCAAACGGTAATTTTACCCTTGATCCGCAGCGGTTCCGGTTTGTTTTCAATCTGCGTTCTCCCGGAACAGACGCCATCTGGACCACAAAATTTGACGTGGAAACAAATTAAATAATTAAAAATTCAAAATTAAAAATGCAAAATTGCAATTCAAAAATCAAAATGTTAAATTGTTGTACTTCTCCATTTCAGTCGAAGACTAAAAATTTTATTGTTCGACCAACGTGGAGAACTTCAACCTCTAATTTTGACTTTTGACTTTTACATTTTGAATTAAACTACTATGTTTCCTTTTGACAAAATTTGGGTCGTCATTCCAGCTTTTAATGAAGAAAGAACTATCGGTCAGGTGATTGATGGTTTGAAAGCGGTTGGTTTTACAAAAATTCTCGTCGTCAATGACGGATCTTCTGATAGTACGGAAAGCAAAGTCAAAGAGTTGGGCGAAGTCGTCTTGATTGGCCACCTTATCAATCGCGGTTTGGGCGGAGCCTTGGTGACCGGTTTTCAGGCGACATTGAGGCTGGGTGCAGAGTGGGTAGTAACCTGCGATGCAGACGGCCAACATCTGGCAGCCGACGTTTTACGGATAGCTCGAATCTTGGTTGAAGAAAAATTAGATTTGGTTGTCGGCTCGCGTTTTGTCGAAAAAGATAGGCAAAAGAAAATTCCGCTTAAGAGAAAACTCTATAATCACTTGGGTAATATAGTTACTCAAATTTTATCCGGAGCTAAGGTAACTGATTCGCAATCAGGGTTGCGCGGGTTTTCTTCCCAGACTCTGGAGAAGTTGGATCTTGGCAGCGACGGCATGGAAATCTCATCAGAAATTATTCGTGAGTCATTCAGATCTCAATTGCGGTATCAGGAAGTTCCTATCAAGGCAATTTATAGCCCATACTCCCTGTCTAAGGGGCAAAATTTCGCAAAGGGAATAAAAACATTATACAGTTTACTGCTGGGAGAAATTCTTCGATGATACTCCAAGTTCTCATCTCTTTGGTGGTGGGGCTTATCTTAGGTGAAATTGTGGCTGAATACCGCCAAAAAAATCTAAAACTGGCTTTTCTTCTATTTTGGCTTTTAGTCTGGGGAGCAGTCGGTCTTGTCGTGTGGTTCCCCGCTTTAACTTCTGATCTCGCACAAATTTTACGGATTGGTCGCGGGATGGATGTGGTGGTTTATCTTTCGGTGGTGTTGCTTTTTTATCTTAATTTTAGGTTTTTGGTGCGGATGGAGAAAATGAGACGAGAAATAACTAAAATTGTCAGAAAAATCGCCTTGCATCAGCTTGATGAACAGACTTCAGGTAAGAGTGATTAGGCAGGTTATCTTAACTTTTAAGACTTCCCTTTTTCATGAAAAGCCAAAAATTTTACCTCTTGATTACTCTTTTGATCGGCCTTCTTTTTGTTGCTACCCAGCTTTTTATTTTTAATGGTTTTATCGTTCCTCCAGGACACGATCCAATTGCACACAGCCAAATGATTCAGATGATTGCGCAAGATGGCTGGCTGGCTCATTTTTCGGGCTATCCCAAAGGAATGCATGCAATCCTGGCAGTAATTTTTACGGTTTTTCGCTTTCCGATACCTCAACTGCTTATATATGCCACCATTTTCCTTTCGCCGCTTCTTTTTTGGGGGACATATTTTTTATTTTGGGAGTATTTTCAGAGTAGACAAAAGGCCCTATGGTCTGTTGCGGGCGCTTTTATCTTTTCCCCGGCCATTTTACTGCTTTACTACTTTGGACTTTATCCGACCATCTGGTCGCTTTTTTTGCTCCCATGGGCGCTTTTTTTAAGTTTGCGTTTAGCCGGAAAGCCAAACATTGTTTCGGCGTTTGGTTTTGTTTCTTTGCTCGTTTTGCTCTTTTTGATCCATCCGGCGGGCTTGATCAACTATTTTTTATATCTGCTGCTGCTTGCGCCGCAGATTGTGAGGTTGGGTTGGCGGAAAAACCCGCGCAAACTGGTCACCATCACCGTTTTAACGATTTGTGTTTTGGGAGCGATTGTCTGCCTTCAATCAGGTTCTATAGTTGAAAGAATACATTCTTTAAGCAATATTCCGCCGGATATCAATTATGATCCTGCGGGATTTAAAGCTTTTTTAACTACGGTTTTTGGTCTGGTGTTTGGAGCAGGATTAAACATTCTGCCGCTTTTGCTCTATCTTCTGGCAACGGTTTTTTTCTTTATTGCGAGCGAGAAAACTGCGGATCTTGATCCGCAGATGAGAGCTTGTATTCCTCTCGCGAAGCTCGTCCCGCTATGGGCGGGGCGAGCAAAAGAAGATACTGCGGAGTTTACTCCGCAGAGATTCATTTCTCCCTTAAAAAGGCAAGAAAGCAAGTTTTTTCCATGGCTTGCAACCACTTTTTTTATTGTGCTTTTTTTGGATTCAACGGCCTTTCTTTTTCTAAAGCCGGTTTATGCCCTGCTTTTTCCCTGGGCTGAGGAGCCGCGGGTTTTAGCCTATGCGTTTTTGGCCATTGCATCGCTTCTCGGACTTTATGGAGATTGGCTGTGGACGAATTTGCGGACAAAAGCGACCATGATCATATTTGTGTTTTTTTCCGGGGCGTATGTCATCGGTGTTTGTCCTTTCATATTGAGAAATATGTTGCAACGCTATGCGCCGGTTTCCCAAAATGACCAAGAGGTTTTTGCATGGATTCAGAAAAACATTCCTCAAAACGCAATCATTTTAAACGATAACACTAATAGAAAGGGAAAACTTGCCTATTCCAATAGACCCTCAGATGGTGGCGCCTGGATACCTTTTTTCACAGGTCAAAAGATTCTTTTCCCTTACTTTGGTTCAAGCGAAGTCAACCCAGAAGACAGGATATATATTCTGGAGAATCTAACAAACCTTGAAACCGATGAAAAATTGCACGAACTGCTCAAAGAAAAAAAGATTGCCTACGTTTTTTATGGTTCGCGGCAGTACGCTCCATATGAGAGGAGTCTGGATTTAGAAAGCCTGCTGAGCAATAAAAGCTTTCAACTCATTTTCGAAGGCAAGGTTTCCCTCAACGAAAAACCGGCCCGTCTGTTTGAGATAGTTTTAGACCCTGCTAAGTAAAAAATATGAAATTTAACCTTCAAGCATTAAAACAGAAGGGATTTCAAAGAATGGGAGAAAATTTGTCATCTTTTCCCCGATTTTTCCTTTTTTCAGAAACTTCTTTCTGCCTGGTTTTTCTGTTAAGCTTTTCTTTTTGTAGCTGGTTTCTCCATGAAACGACCTACTATTTGGATATCGGAGCCAAATTTATCGCAAGCGGACAGATTCCCTATCGCGATTTTAGCCTAGAACATCCTCCGGGAGCCTTTTTCTATTTTGCTGTGGTTTATTTGTTCGCTGGCGGTTGGTTTGCGGCTGTCTATCCGCTCTTAAACTGGCTTTCGGCAACTCTGATCTTTTGGCGAAACCAGTTTTTCGGTCTCAGAAAGATACTTGGTCCAGCTATTTTGGTTTTTGTCTCTCCCTATCTTCTTTTCCGCTATGATTTATTGCCGGCAGTTCTATCCTACTTTTCATTCACCAGACTTGTTTCCGGAAAAATCTTGGCCGCAGGATTGTTTTTAGGCTTGGGAATAATTACCAAAATCTACCCAATTTTTTTTGTGCCGCTGTTTTTTATTTTTATAATCTTCAAAAATTCCGCCAAAACCAACTTTAAAAAAGCAGCCGTTTTCTTGGGAGGGATTGCGGCCGGGCTTTTGATCCCGGCTGTTTTGCTTTTTCTAATAGGGGGATCAGAAACTCTGACAAGCTGTTTTAAGCAGATATTTGTCTACCATTTCAGTCGGGGAGTGCAGATAGAATCAACTTGGGGAGGAGTCTTTCTGCTTGGCCACCCGTTTGATTTTAGAAGCTTGCTCATTTACAATTTCAGCTCTTGGAATGTCTTGGGTTTTCCGGAAAATGTCTTAGCACTTATTCCGCCGGTGGAGCTTTTGGCCCTGTTTTTGGTTTATTTTTTCTTTGCCTTAGAGCTAAAAAAATCTAAAGAGGAAAGCTTTCCAAAAGAGAGTCTTCTGCTCAAATATCTGGTTTTGGCGGTTTTAATTTTGCTATTTTTCGGCAAGGTTTTTTCGCCGCAGTACCTTTTGTGGCCTTTGTTTTTTTTATTGGAACTTAAAAAAAGAGAGGATAAAAAACTGTCAGGATCATTACATCTTTATCTTTTGATAGCACTGCTCACTTTTGTTGCGATCTGTTTTTACGGTCATCTGGTGGAAGGAGCCCTGTGGTTATTAATAATTTTAAATTTAAGGAATGTTTTAGTTGGAATCCTAATTTTCCGGACAACCAAGCTTCGTTTTGCTTAAAGTTCTGGTTTAAAAAAGGGAGCTTGTGCTACTTCTTTGAGAGAGAAATGGCTTTGACCAGCGGCAAATCATTAAAATTTTCAACGAATAAGTTATCCACAGGATGAAACCTGTAATTTCAGGGTACCGCAGGCTTAGGGTGCAGGGATTTACAAATTTCTATAAACATCCAAAAGAATCTTTGCTTGCGTTTCCCATCTATATTTTTGAGCCGCAACCTCAAGATTCTTTTTGATTTTTGGCAGATCTAGAGCATCACTTTTTTTGATGGCTTTAAGAAGACTCACGGTGGTGTCGTTTTCACTGATGACACCGATTCCATTTTCAACGACCAACTTTTTCATCTCATAAAGATTGGAAACAATAACCGGAATTCTAGCCATAATATATTCGAAAAGTTTATTAGGAAGACTATATTGATGATTTAAAGACTCATTTTGGGTTAAACATAAGCCAAAGTCAGCCGAAAATGTATATTTTAATAAATTCTTCTGATCAACCTCTTTTAAGAAAAAAATGTTGTTTTGGTTGCTTTCATTCACAATAAGATTTTCCAATGGTCCAGAACCCATGAAAACCACCGCTTTATTTTCTTGGCGAAGGGCGTTAAAAGCTTTTAAAATGTTTTCTATCCCTCTTTTTGGGTAGAATCCTCCTTGGTAGAGGTAGATGATGGTATTTTGGTGAATTTTAAATATTTCCCTAAACTCATCGTTTTTTTGAACCTTACAATAATAAGGATAATTTTTCACCAGAAAAGGTTTTTTAATGTTGTACAGTTTACGATAAGCACTGGCGATTGATTCACTGACTGTGATTACAGCATCAACTTTTCGTATGGATATTCTTTCAAAAGCTTTGGCCAAGATCCTTTCAACACCTTTTAAATAGACAGTTTCGGTTTCGTATTCGTGAGCGTCGTAAACGACCTTTACTTTTTTATTAAAAAACAGCTTAATCGCCACTCCGATCGGAAGAGTGTTAAGGTCGTGGCAGTGGACAAGCAAAGTGTCGGAAAAGCTGATAATGGCCAGCCTTTTGCACAAAAAGCTTAATTCTTATATACTCAAATTACTTCAATTTGCGGAAATTTTATGAAATCAGATTGTAATTTGGGGACACTCAACTTCTTTTACTTGCAATTCAATTGGTGTTGAGTATATAACTAAATGACTAGGCGTAAGCTATCCTGCCTGTCCTTTAGCGAAAGAGGATTTCAAGCTTCCAAGAAAAGATTGAGGTAAGTTATGTCTGCAAATATGTTTAAGGATAAAACAATTTTAATAACAGGAGGGACCGGTTTTTTAGGCCGCAACCTTATCCGCAGAATTCTGCCACTTGGTCCTGGAAGCATCCGCGTTTACAGCCGCGACGAAAATAAACATTATAATCTTCAGAAACTTTTTCCCGGTGATGAGAAAATCCGCAGCCTGATAGGCGACGTCAGGGATTTTGCGAGGCTTTGTAAAGCCTGCGAGGGTGTGGATATTGTTATCCATGCCGCGGCCTTAAAACAGATCAGCCTTATCGAATACAACATTGAAGAGGCAATAAAGACCAATATTCTGGGAACATTAAATTTGGTCAGAGCCGCCCAGGAGCAGGGAGTCAAAAGGCTTGTCTATGTTTCGACGGACAAAGCCTGCAGCCCGGCCAATACTTACGGAGCCTGTAAAATGGTCGGCGAAAGAATCGTCACGGAAAGCAATTATAACAAAGGCAAAAACCCGATCGTTATGACTACCGTAAGGTACGGCAACGTTCTGGAAAGCACAGGTTCAGTCATTCCCTTTTTCAGGGAGAAGATCACAGCCGGAGCAGAAATACCCCTAACCGATAAAGAAATGACGCGGTTTATGATCAGCGCTGATGAGGCGGTTGACCACATTTTCAAAACTCTGGAGTGTGCCATAGGGGGAGAAATTTTTGTGCCGAAGCTTAATTCTTTCAGGATTACCGATTTAATCGAAGTCGTAAAAGCGGAGCTGAAAGCCACAAATCCCGTTAAAATCATCGGAGCAAGGCCCGGAGAAAAAGTCCACGAAATTCTGGTTAGCGGAAGCGAAATGGTGTATACCTATCAATTTCGGGAGATGTATATCATCACCTCCCAGATTCAGAGCTACCAGCAGTTAAAGAACATTCCCTATATTCAAAAAGGAACAAAGGTCAAAACCGGGAACGGAAAGGAATATTCGTCAAAAGATTGCCTGGTTTCAAAAGACGACCTGGCAAAATATCTTAAAACACGCCTGCAACATGAATAAGCGTATACCCTACGGAAGACAGAATCTTGACGAAAAAGACATAGCTGCCGTTTCAAAATCACTGCAAGCGGATTTTCTGACGACCGGCTCCGCGGTCCAAGAATTCGAGGCAAAGTTTTCCGGTTTTGTCGGCAGTAAGTATGCGATGGTGGTGTCAAGCGGAACGGCCGGGCTACACCTTGCCTGTCTGGCGGGCGGACTTGAGCCGGACGAAGAAATAATCACCACTCCGATGACTTTTGCCGCGACTGCCAACTGCGCGCTTTACTGCGGAGCAAAGCCAGTTTTTGCGGATATCAATCCAGAATCAGGTCTTATCAACCTTTCAGAAATCGAAAAAGCCATAACTCCAAAAACCAAAATTATTCTGCCGGTGCATTATACCGGCAACCCCTGTGAGATGGCAGAAATTAAAAGAATTGCCGAAAAGCGCAAGCTTGTCGTCATCGAAGACGCCTGCCACGCTTTGGGAGCAACCTACCGTAATTCAAAAGTCGGCGACTGCCAATATTCCGACATGGCGGTTTTTTCTTTTCATCCGGTTAAACATATCACAACCGGCGAGGGTGGTGTTATTACCACAAACAGGAAAGACATCTATGAAAAACTGCTGCTTCTTCGTAATCACGGGATAACCAAGGAAAAAAACCGATTCCAAAATAAAAGCGACGGAGATTGGTATTACGAAATGCAGGAATTGGGGTTTAATTACCGCCTGACCGATTTCCAGTGCGCGTTGGGGGCAAGCCAGCTTAAAAAAATCAATGCCTTTCTGAAAAGAAGGCAGGAGATTGCCGCAAGGTATATAAGGGAGTTAAAACGCGTTGAGGAAGTTTCGTTTCTTGAAAACACCCCGCAGTCGGAAAACGCCTACCACCTTTTCGTCATCAAAATAAAGAACGGGCGCAGGCAACTGTATGATTACCTGAAGGAAAAAGGGATCGACTGCCAGGTGCATTACCTTCCTCTCTATTGGCATCCTTACTATCAGAAATTAGGGTATAAGAAAGGATTGTGTCCTGCGTCGGAAGAATTTTATGAAACTATTCTCAGTCTTCCGATCTATCCCGGCCTGAAAGACTTCCAACAGGAGTCAGTTATCAAATCAATAGGAGAATTTTTCAAAAATGCCTAAGCTGGCAAGGAAACCAGACGTCGGAGAGCCTCCGGCTACCAGTTTTTGGAAAGGTAGCCAGGGTGACGATTATACGGACCGCAACAGCGGGGATTTCAACAGGCTGTATCTGAAGAATTTCGGAACGACACGGACCCGGCTGAATGCGGAATTCGTCGGAAATCTGGACCGGAACATCAGGATTTTGGAAGTCGGCTGCAACAGGGGCAAACAGCTGGAAATTTTAAGGGAAATGGGTTTTACAAACTTTACCGGCATTGATATCAACAGAAAGGCTCTAAAAATCGCACGTGGGGAGCATTTTGATGTCCGGCAAGGGGCAATTTCCGACATTCCTTTTGCCGACAATTCTTTTGACATGGTCTTTACCAGCGGGGTTTTGATTCATATTCCTCCCGAGGTTTTGCCCGGGGCAATGGAAGAAATGTGCAGAGTTTCCGCGCAATATATTTGGTGCTTTGAGTATTTTTCGGAAAAATGTGAAGCGATCCCTTATCATGGTGAGAAAAATGTCCTCTGGAAAAACGATTTCCAGAAATTGTTTTTGGAGATTTGCCCAGACCTCGGAACGGCTTTGTCTAAAAAAATAAAATATTTGGAAAATGAGAATACGGACACGATGTTTTTATTAAAAAAGTCAAAGAGAGGAGATGTATGAAAAGATGTCTTCGCTGCCACATGCCGGAAACAAGGCCGGGTTCAATATTCAAGGAGGGTGTTTGTCAAGCCTGCCTCAATTACGATAACCGAAAAAAAGTCGACTGGGAAAAAAGAAAAGCGGAGCTTGCTGCAATCTGCAATAAGTTCCGGGATAAAAACAAAACCCACGATTGCTTAATTCCTGTCAGCGGAGGGAAGGATTCTTATTTTTTGGTTCATACCATGGTTTGTGAAATGGGAATGCACCCGCTTCTTATTACGATTACCGACAGCTTTACCCACACGCAGGCCGGAGTCCACAATATCAGAAACTTAATTACCGCTTTCAAGGCGGACCATTACCAATATACGATTAATCACGATCTGTTTATCCGGGCAACCAGAGCTGCTTTTGAAGGTGCGGGCGAGGCGCTTAAATTTGTGGAAAGCGCCATTTATACTATTCCCGCTCTTTTTGCCCAGAAATTTGATATTCCTCTGGTTATCTTCGGCGAAAACTCGGCCTACGAATACGGGAGTTCGGAAAACGACAGCGGGGACGCCGGTCAGGCTGTGAGTGCTATTTCCGCAAAGTTGGAACAGGATTTTGCCTTTTGGAAAACTGCGGGTTTAACCGAGCAAGAAGTCCGGTCAATCCAGATTGATAAATCAAAACAGCTTCCCACAATTCTTTTCCTGAACTATTTTACCCCCTGGAGCAGCACTGCTCATCTTGAAATTGCCAAGAGACACGGATTCAAAGATTTGTCCGGAGAATGGGACAGGGAAGGATATATCGAAAATTTCGAGCAGATTGATTCCATAGGATATCTTGTCCACCTCTGGCTGAAATATCCTAAATTCGGCTTCCAAAGAACCTCCGATATTGCCAGCAGAAGGGTGAGGGAAGGTCTGTTAACTTTGGCGCAGGCCGAAAAACTGATCCGGGAAAACGATTACAAACTGGACCAGCGTGCGCTTGACGACTTTGCTAATACTCTGGGTTATACACGGCAGCAGTTTTGGGAGATTGCGGAGAAATTCTGGGACAGAAACCTTTTTATGAAAGAAAACGGGGCATGGAGAGCAAAAGAATGAAAATCCTGGCGGTTATCCCGGCGCGGATAGGTTCAAAGACGATCACCAAAAAAAACCTCAGAATGTTGGCAGGGAAGCTTCTGGTTCAATATCCCATTGATCTGGCGCGGTCGGTGAAGTTAATTGGGCGCATCATCGTTTCTACGGATTCAGAAGAGATTGCCGCAGTTGCAAGAAAATGCGGCGCCGAAGTTCCATTTCTGCGGCCGGCAAACCTTTCCAAAGACCAAACGCCCACCTTCCCTGTCATACGCCATTGTGTAAAGTTTCTCAAAGAGAAAGAAAATTACGAAGCCGACATCATGGCGCTTCTTTATCCAACCTGTCCTTTATTGGAAAAGGATAGGGTTTTGGAGGCTTTGGAAATCCTCATCAACGGAAAGGCAAACAGCGTCGTAAGCGTTACCGAGGACAGGGGAAGGTTTTGGAAATACAAAAAGGCTCTCAAAACATACGTTCCTTTTTATCCGAAAGGGAACCTCAACCGCCAGTATTATGAACCCCTGTGGCGTGAAAACGGGGCCATCTATTTTTCACGCCGAGAAGTGGTCGAAAAACAGAACCGCCTGATTGATACCTCATCGGTCAAACTGCTGGTCATGAAATCGGAAGAGGTTTTAGATATTGACACAGAGGAGGATTTTATCAATGCGGAGAAACGGATTTGCCATAGGCAAAAATAGAATAGATTTTAACTCGCCGGTTTTTACAATCGCCGAGGTGGGGTCCAATTTCAGGATCAGTAATGACCCGAAAACCAACTTCAACCAAGCCTTAAAACTCATCGATATTGCCGCCGCGGCCTGCTGCGACTGCGTTAAATTCCAGCTTTTCAGGGCCTCAAAACTATATATCAAAAAGGCCGGAGGCGCTGATTATTTAGGCAAAAAAAACGATATCTACAATCTGGTTCAGGAGGCAGAGCTTCCCTACGAATGGCTCGATGGCCTAAAATCCCACTGCGATAAAAGGCAAATCCTTTTTGCTGCCTCGCCTTTCGATGCGGAGTCTGCAGACGAGCTCGAAAAGCTTGGCGTGCCGCTTTACAAGATTGCCTCATATTCCATTACTGATTTTCCCTTTCTAGCCTATGTCGCTAAAAAAAGAAAACCGATGGTTTTGTCAACCGGAGCATCGGACTTGGAAGAAATAAAAGAAGCCATTGGCGTTATTGAAAAAGCCGGTAATAAGAACATTATTATCCTGCAGTGTACCGCTAAATACCCAGCCTCCTTGTCTTCTCTGAATTTACGCGCCATTAAAACGTTGCAGGATGTTTTTCCATATCCGATCGGACTTTCTGATCATTCCAGGGAACCGCTTCTTGCGCCTCTGGGTGCAGTTGCCCTAGGAGCCAGAGTTGTCGAAAAGCATTTCACCACGGACAACAAATTGCCCGGGCCTGATCATGTTTTTGCGGTTTTGCCAAAAGAGCTTAAAGAAATGGTTTGTGCGATCCGCCAGATGGAAGAAGCTTTGGGAGAAGATAAAAAAAAGGTTTATCGGCAAGAGGAAGAATTGCGTGAATTTGCGCGCCATTTCATCTATTCCGTAAAACCCATAAAAAGGGGGGAAAGATTTACCCCGGAAAACATCGCTTCACTGCGCCCCGGAAAATCCGAGCGCGGCTTGCCCCCAAAGTTTTATGACCTGATCATCGGTAAAAAAGCCGCCAAGGACATTCCTAATCAAAAGCCGATTAAAAAGGAGACGGTAAAGTGGTAAAAACATCAAAAACACTGGCTATCCGTCAGGTTGAGACCGGAGACAGGGAATTTCTTTTAAGGTGGAGAAATGATCCCCGAACCAGAAAAAATTCACGGAACGAAGAGCCCATTCTTCCCGCCGAACACAATAAGTGGTTTGAAACATTGTTCGGAAATCATCACAGTCTGCAACTTATCGGGATTGATGGCGCTGGTAAGCCTTTGGGCCAGGTGCGTTTTGATATGGACTCACGTTCTGAGTGTGCGGAGGTTAGCATTTCCGTTGCTCCCGAAGAGCGCGGGAAAGGCTTAGGCAAAAAGCTTCTGAGTCTGGCCTGCGGTTATATCTTCAAAAAGACGTCGGTCAAAACACTTAAGGCGGCAGTCAAAAAGGGGAACGGTGCTTCCGTAAAATTGTTTAAGGGTTTTGGCTTCCACGAATTGAAAGAAGAGGATAAAAGCGGCCTGGTTTATTTTGAGTACCGAAAACAGGAAAAGTAAAAAACTCCGGTTCCGGAAAACAGAGTAACTTTTATGGATAAGCCTTTTATAACAGTCGTGATGCCGGTTTTTAATGCCGAGCGTTTTCTGAAAGAAGCCATTGAAGGGGTTTTGGCCCAGACCTATCCGAATTTCGAGCTTATCATCATCGATGACGTCTCGAAAGACAGGAGCTGGGAGATAATCCGGAAATACCAGGAAAAAGACCGGCGCGTCAAAGCGTACCAAAATGCGCAGAATCTCAAAATCGCCAAAACCAGGGAAAAGGGACTTTCCCTGGCGGAAAAGAAGGCAAAATATTATGCCGTAGCCGATGCCGACGATATCTCCCTGCCGGAACGTTTTGAAAAGGAAGTCGCATTTCTGGAGCGGGAAAAAGGTTGCGCCGTTTGCGGAAGCCAGATCTATATCATCGACGAAAACTCTCGCAAAAAAGGTTTGCGTCGCTATCCGGTTTCCGACAAAGAGTTAAAAAGTAAAATTATCCTTTTTGATCCCATCGCCCAACCGGCGGCTATGATCAGAATCGAAGCGCTTTCAAAGGTTGGCGGCTATGACGAGAAATTTACCGGAATTCCCTGCGAAGACTATGATTTGTGGTTGAGAATAGGCAAAGACTGGCAGATGTTCAATATAGACGATTTCCTGCTTGAATACAGGGTAACTTCTTCTCAATCGAAAACCACCCATTTGAAAAAAGTTCTGTGGCATACAATCAGGCTTCAGCTCAAGTGGATGTTTTTTAAGCCTTATTTTAATATCCTGGCTTTTCCCAATGTTCTGGCGGAGTTGGCGCTTTTCCTTTTGCCCTCAAAAACGGTCCTGCGGCTGTTCAAAAAAATCCGGCTGCAGAAGTCGGGAAACTAAGTTTTTCTGAGAGACTTTCTGACTAAGCTGGATTTTTCCATTCTGGCAAAATATTTTTGCTTGGCAGCTTCGCCTTCCGTATCAATTGACAAAACCTTTCCCTGCAGAGTCCGCCACTGGCGGAAAATTTTCAGGAAATGGGCCTTACGGGAGATCTTCAAGATAAGGTGGACTGAAGAAGAAAGCAGGCGCTGGCCTAAATTTATGTTCCTCTCGCGGGCGGTCTTTTTCAAAAACTCATCAATCTTTTTGGCAGTTCTGAAAGCATTGAGGCCGTCGGCAGAACCGATGGAATCAGTAATAATGGTATTTCTAGCAGTCTTTTTATCCTCAAATTGTCTGATTGAGCCATGGGAGTAATACTCGTCAATGAGCATTTTCAGTTCCCCGGAGTTTCTTGCCACCGAAGATCCCCGGTAAAGGTTGGTTCTCCAGGAATAACAGGGAGAAGGAATGAGCATGACTGTTTCTTTTTTCATACACCAGGTTTCAAGGGTAGTGGTTGATTCATAGGACAACCAAAGGTCACAGGCTCCAAGCAAATCCTGCAACTCCTCTTCATTTTTCAGGATTAAGACATTGGGATAAATCTTATCCCAGTCAAGTCCGATCTCGATATACCTGAAATCAAACTGCTGGGGGTGGATTCTGAGGATAAATAAAATTTCGGGATTTGCGCCGATTGTTTCCAAGAGTATGTTTTTAACTTTTTTAAGGTCACCGCGGACAAGATTCTGATCCGGAATAGCAAACCTTTCGTCCAGAAAAACCTTGTCAAAGCCGAAACAGGCGTAGGTTATTACTTTCTTGAAGTTTTTCAGGAGCGTTTCTTTAGGAGAGGGAGAAAAGTTTTGATAGCGGTCAAGGCCCGTGGCTCCTGAAACGTCAGTATAATCCGAAAGCTCCGGATATTTTTTTAAAACCATCTGCCGGGACTTTTCCGACCATAAAAAATGCTTGTCAATAAAACGGTTCTTCCTGGCATTTACGCCCCAGAAAAATTCATCCAGCCTGTCTTCCACAAAATTGCCCTCCGGTTCGAGATAGACGATGGGAAGATTGACAGAGCCGGCATAAACGGCGGAGCGGAAATTATAGGAACTGCCGTTGATGTTGGCAAAAAGAACTGCCGTATAATCTTTTTCGAACTCTTTAAGGTCAAGGGAATTTCTGATGACGGTTTTATAAGAATAGAGCTTTTCCAGATAAAACAAAACCGGAAAAACGGAATTTATGTCCCTTTCGTTCAGATACAACATGGAAACCAGAAGATTCTTGCCTTTCATCGCGCCATCCTTCTGATTGTTTCTGAGACAAAGCGCGAACGGTCCATTTTTTCGAAGTATTTTTCTTTTATCAAAGCGCCTTTTTTTTCTATTGCCAAAATGTTTTTTAACTGTTGGAATTTTTTGATGAGTACCAGAAAGGTGAGCGGCTTCAGAAGCCTGAAAAAAAGCCGGAAACAAAACATAAAAAGCCTGTTCCAAACGCTAATCTCCCGGACAGCGTCATTATTTTTCAAAAACTCATCAATCTTTTTGGCAGTTCTGAAAGCATTGAGGCCGTCGGCAGAACCAATGGAATCGGTGATGATCTCTTCCCTGGTTTTCTTCTTTTCCTCAAACTGTCTGATTGAGCCATGGGAGTAATACTCGTCAATGAGCATTTTCAGTTCCCCGGAGTTTCTTGCCACCGAAGATCCCCGGTAAAGGTTGGTTCTCCAGGAATAACAGGGAGAAGGAATGAGCATGACTGTTTCTTTTTTCATACACCAGGTTTCAAGGGTAGTGGTTGATTCATAGGACAACCAAAGGTCACAGGCTCCAAGCAAATCCTGCAACTCCTCTTCATTTTTCAGGATTAAGACATTGGGATAAATCTTATCCCAGTCAAGTCCGATCTCGATATACCTGAAATCAAACTGCTGGGGATGGATTTTGAGGATAAACAGCTTATCCTGATAGTTTTGGATCGCGCTTTCCAGCATTTGCTTCAAGGTGGCACAATCTTTTCTGACCAGCTCCAAGTCATTCAGGAAGGGATTGCCGCAGGTTTTGAAATCGGTTTCCAGAAAGACCTTGTCAAAGCCGAAACAGGCGTAGGCAACAACATCCTGAAAATTCTCCCTGCCGTATTTTTCTAAAAGATATTTTTTGCCCTTTGGCTCAAAAGCAGCATACCGGTCAAAGCCAACAGCGCCCGAGACATCAACATGACTTTTAAGCTCCGGATATTTTTTTAAAACCATCTGCCGGCACTTTTCCGACCACAGAAAATGCTTGTCGATAATCCTTTCCTTTTTTGTGTTGTAACCCCAGAAGAACTGGTCCAGTCGGTCTTCCACATAATTGCCTTCGGCCTCAAGATAAATGACCGGAAGCCCGGTAGGGTAGACATAACCGGCTACTTTGAGGCAGATTTTTTCGCCGTTGATATTGGCGAAAATCGCCGCCCGCCAGTTGTGATTGAATTCGCCAAGATTCAGAACATCAGTAATTTTAGTTTGGTAGCCGTAGATTTTCTCCAAATAATAAAGGATAGGCATTATTACATTCGTATCCCTTTCAGTGATGCTGGCCAGAGGCACAAGAAGTTGTTTGTCAATTATGGATTTCATGGTGTTTGTTGCTTTTATCTCAGGCTTAATTCCTATTTTTCCCCGGAGATGATATTCCCCGGGAAATGTAAGTTGGGTTTCTCTCTCGAAAAGAAACTTTTTTGATGATATCATAGCTTCATGGTTGATTCCAAACCTTCAGTCAAGCGGATTTTTCGGCTCAGCGGGCTTTTGTCGCTCCAAACGGCGCTGATTTTACTCATCGTTTTTTCTTTTCTTGTCCAGGCGGTATTCCTTAACAGATTGGCTTTTTTGCCCGGAGACGATTCCCTGTACCACGTTGGGCAGATTGCGAAAATAGCTTCCGGACAAGGAATAGAGTTAACAGGTTATCCGCCCTTGATGCACCTTATTTTAGGTTTTTTAGCCCTCTGCTTTCATTGGGCGCCAGACACGCTCCTGCTTTGGAGTACGGTCATTATCGTTTCTTTGCTTCCCGTAACCTTTTATTTTTCAGCTTTGGCGATTACGAAGGATCGCAAAATCTCTTTGCTGACCAGCGGGTTATCTTTTCTGTTTATCGGATTTCCGGCTTTCATCTATCACTACGGCGGATTTCCCTTTTTGTG
>Ga0210051_1001212_pt1 | contig 25967 bp, 30 predicted proteins | sample CryGey092014_all_FD_185464 | JGI IMG/M metagenome (GOLD analysis project Ga0210051, IMG submission 185464) | Groundwater microbial communities from aquifer - Crystal Geyser CG23_combo_of_CG06-09_8/20/14_all (SPAdes) (version 2) | ecosystem: Environmental > Aquatic > Deep subsurface > Groundwater...
CGCGCACGCCGTAGAGATCGGAGAGGGTCTTGCGGTCCAACACCACCACGCGGGCGCCGGCGTTGGGGATGCGTTTCACCAGGCGCATGCCTTCGAGGTGGCGCAACGCTTCACGCAGCGGGCCGCGCCCCATGCCGAAGCGTTCGGCCAATTCGGCCTCGTTCAGTTTTTGTCCCTGCGCCAACTCGCCGGTGACGATGCTGTGCGCCAGACGACGCGTTGCAACGTCTGCGAGGGTGCCGTGCTCGGGAACTTGAATCAGCATCGAAATCGCTCCGATTGTCGACAAAGTGAGCGAATCCTAGCACTGAAAACCAAATAAAGTGCAACTTATTTAATTTATGTCGACAAAGTGGCTGTGTCGGGGCGACTTATGGGGTGTATAAAACGAACAAATTAAGCGGGTTGGCCCAGTTTGGGCATGGGTTGGTTGGTGTGGGAGCTCGATTTATCGAGCGATTGTTAAACCCTGTCGCTCGATAAATCGAGCTCCCACCACCGTCCATTATTTTCTGCGGTAGCAGACGAAGTGATAGTCCAGCGGCTGCGGGGCGGTTTGCGAACGCATCTCGCGCGAAGTTTCCTGCCAAGTGCCCCGATCGAACGGCGGGAAGTGCGCATCGCCCGCCACCTCCTGTTGAATCTCGGTGATGTACAGCGTATTCGCCAGATGCAGGGATTGCGCATAGATGTCGGCGCCGCCGACGATGAAAATTTCCGGATCATCGCCACAGGCCGCGATGGCGTCCGGCAGGGAATGCGCGACCAGGCAACCTGCAAGCTTCAGATTGCGGTCGCGCGTGACCACCACCGTGGTGCGTCCCGGCAAGGGTTTGCCGATGGAATCGAAAGTCTTGCGTCCCATGATCAGGTGATGCCCCATGGTCAGCGCCTTGAAATGTTTCAAGTCTTCCGGGCAGCGCCAGGGCAGGGTGTTGTTCACGCCGATGGTGCGGTTCTGCGCCATGGCGACGATGAGAGACAAGGATTTTGGATTTTGGATTTTGGATTTGGGAGTGGTGGCCATGGTTATTCTGATTGACTGGAAATGGATTTTTTCAGTCCGCCCAGCATTCGTCCTATTTCGTTCGATTGCGATAGCAGTTGAGTACAAATAATCGAATCAATAAAGCCTAGCCGCTGGGCGATCTGAAGCTGCGTTTCCAACTCCATTACAGAGCCGAGAGAAATGGAAATATGATTGAGATAAGCACCGGTTGCCTTGCGCCCATGCCCCTCAGCAATGTTTGAAGGAACGGAAACGGCTGCACGCCTGATCTGTGAGGTCAATCCGAAACGCTCGTCGCCGGGGAAATCGGCCGTGACCTTGTAGACGGCAGTCACTAAATCCATCGCCTTCTGCCAGACAACCAGATCGCTATATTTCATCCGCTGCCTCCCCAAATCCTAAATCCCAGTTCCTAAATCCTAAATCCCAGTTCCTAAATCCTAAATAGCCACTGGGGCTTTGATCGCAGGATGCGGGTCGTAGCCTTCCAGCGTGAAGTCCTCGAACCTGAAGCCGAAGATATCTTTTACGTCGGGATTGATCTTCATGGTCGGCAGCGGGCGCGGTTCGCGCGACAGTTGCAGCGCGGTCTGTTCCAGATGGTTCGAATACAAATGTGCATCGCCGAAGGTGTGGACGAAGTCGCCCGCCTTCAATTCGCACACCTGCGCCATCATCATGGTGAGCAGCGCGTAGCTCGCGATGTTGAACGGCACACCGAGGAAGATATCGGCGCTGCGCTGGTAGAGCTGGCACGACAGTTTTCCATCTGCGACATAAAACTGGAAGAAAGCATGGCAGGGCGCCAGCGCCATGCGGTCCAGCTCGCCCACGTTCCACGCGGAGACGATGATGCGGCGCGAATCAGGGTTGTGTTTGATCTGCTCGACGGCGATCTTGATCTGGTCGATCACGCGGCCATCCACAGCTTCCCACGAGCGCCATTGCTTGCCATACACCGGGCCGAGGTTGCCGTGCTCATCCGCCCACTCGTCCCAGATGCTGACGCCGTTCTCTTTCAGATATTTGGTGTTGGTACTGCCCTGCAAAAACCACAGCAGTTCGTGGATGATGGACTTCAGGTGGCACTTCTTGGTGGTGACCAGCGGGAAACCCTGCGCCAGATCGAAGCGCATCTGGTAGCCGAACACGCTGGTGGTGCCCGTGCCGGTGCGGTCGGATTTCTTTGTGCCGTGGTCGAGCACGTGCTGCATTAAATTTAAGTATTGGCGCATGTGAGCTTGAAAAGATCAAATTCAAGCCACAGAGAACACAGAGTACACACACAGAGTGATGAAAAACCGGGGTTTTCTCTGTGATCTCTGTGTCCTCTGTGGCAAATGGTTTTTAAGAGATAATGACAACGAACATCATTGATCGAGGACGCAATGCTAGCACAACTGACCCTGTTTCCCGCCCTGCCCAAGACGCTGAACGCCACCCATCTGCTGGTGCTGCTGCCGAAAACCAAGGCGCTACCGAAGGATGCCCTGCACGGCGACCTGCTCGTCGGCGTGCTCAAGCGCCGCAACATGAAGGCGGAAGAATTGGCGAAGACACCGGTCGCCGCGAACGCGGCGGATGGCACGCTGGTGGCCTGGGCGATGCTGGATTTCGGGAAAGATACGTTCGCCCTGCAAACGCAGGTGCGTAAAGCGTTGCAGTTGCTGCTGGATGAGCAGCCCAAGGCCATTGCGGTCGCGGTGAGCGGCGATGCCGCGCAGCGTCAGCGCGCGGCCGAGCTGGCGGTCTATGGGGCTTGGGTCAATGGCGCGCTGCTGCCGGTGCACAAGAAGAAGGACGAGCGCAAACCCTTGCAGAAGATCAATCTGTACGGCGTGAATAAGTCTGTAGGTCGGGTTTTAACCCGACACGTCGGACTAAAGTCCGACCCACAGCAGGACATTCATGGCAATGCATTCGACGCCCTGCGCGCACAAGCCGCCGGCAACCTGCTGTGCCGCGAGCTGACCGTGCTGCCGCCGAACGAGCTGACGCCGGGCATGTACCGCAGCCGCGTGAAAAAACTCGCGCAGGCCAACGGCTGGAAACACGAAGAATTCGACATGAAGGCGCTGCGCAAGATGGGCGCGGGCGCGTTCGTCGCGGTGGCGCAGGGCAGCGAACACGAAGACGCGGCCATCGTGCATCTCACATACAAGCATCCCAAGGCGAAACAGACTGTGGCGCTGGTCGGAAAGGGCATCTGTTTCGACACCGGCGGCCACAACCTCAAGCCGTCGCGCTACATGCACAACATGCACGAGGACATGAACGGCTCGGCAGTGAGCCTCGGCATTCTGCTCGCGGCGACGCAACAGAAGCTGGCGGTGAACATCGACTGCTGGCTGGCGCTGGCGCAGAACCACATCAGCCCGAAAGCCTACAAACAGAACGACATCGTCAAAGCGCTCAACGGCACGCACATCGAGGTGATGCACACCGACGCCGAAGGCCGCATGGTGCTGGCCGACACGCTCACGCTCGCCTCGCGCGCCAAGCCGGATCTGATGATCGACTTCGCCACCCTCACCGGCAGCATGGCGATGGCGCTGGGGGCGCGTTACAGCGGCGTGTTCGGCACGACCGATGAATTGGCGCAACGCGCAGTGAGTCTTGGTAAGCAAACTGGCGAACGCCTGTGTGCCTTCCCGCAGGACGAGGATTACGAACCGGCGCTCGATTCCAAAGTTGCCGACATCAAACAATGCACGCTCGACGGCGAAGCCGACCACATCCTCGCCACGCGCTTCCTCAAACGCTTCGTCGAGCACGACACGCCGTGGCTGCACATCGATCTGTCGGCCAGCCGCTGCGACGGCGGGCTGGGCGCGGTGGGAACCGAGGTGACGGGTTTTGGCGTGGGCTGGGGCTTGGCGATGTTGCACTGCAGGTCGGGCTTCAACCCAACCTGGATTTGCACAAGTATCACCGGGAGCGATGCACGACATTAGCGGATGTCCGACATTCGAACCTTGGTTGGCGCACCAGTTCGTAGAATCAGGTAACCGGATTATCATTGTTCTGGTTTGATTTTGGCGCACTATCCGTTATTGCGGTGGGCATACAGTTGAAACCGACTTGAAAGCTGAACAGACAATGACCCCTGACCAAGTTGCAAAACTGTTTATCCAGACGGATGCAACGTCTGCCACACAAGCTGTGAAAGTATGCTGCAGCGGAGCATGGACCGTGCAGGGAATGACCCATCTCGAGCAGCAATTGAAAGATATTGTCTGGCCCGCCGCAGCAGATGTTGAGATTGACGGTTCGGCCCTGTCCGCGCTGGATACGGCGGGAGCCTGGCTGCTGCATAGAACGGTTAGCGCACTTGAACAGCAGGGTCGTCATGTGCGGATCATCGGGTTGCGACCGGTGTTCAGTTCATTGCTGAACCTGATTGCAGAGCGTGCCGCGTTGTCGCTATCCCCGGTTCAATCTAGGGAAGGTGTATTGGCAAGCATCGGGCGGCAGGCATGGCGATCGCTGGAGAATTTGACCGGCCTGCTGGCGTTCATCGGGGAAAGCTCGATTGCGTTGCTGCGATTGTTCGTCCAACCGCACCGTATCCGCTGGCGGACGATCCTCCACAATCTGCAAACTGCCGGATTTGAAGCGCTGCCCATTGTTGGCCTGTTGTCTTTTCTGCTGGGTGTGGTGATCGCGTATCAGGGCGCGGATCAGTTGCAGCGCTTCGGTGCAAATATCTATATTGCCGATCTGGTGGGACTGGCAATGCTGCGTGAGCTGTCGCCGTTATTGACCGCCATCATTATCGCGGGACGATCCGGTTCGGCCTACGCGGCGCAAATCGGCACCATGAAGGTTACCGAGGAAATTGATGCATTGCGCACCATCGGTATCCCGCCACAGGAACTTCTGGTGCTGCCCAAGATGCTGGCGTTGGTCATCGCGTTACCGCTGTTGACGGTGTATGCAGATGTGACCGGCATATTCGGCGGCATGATCATGGCGCGCTCAAAACTGGATGTCAGCTTCGATATGTTTATCAACCGTCTTGGCGATGCGATCAGTTTGTCCTCGTTTCTGACGGGTATTGTCAAAGCCCCGGTATTTGCGGCGATCATTGCGCTAGTCGGATGTTTCCAGGGCTTCCGGGTCGGCGGCAGTGCCGACAGCGTCGGACGGCAGACGACGCTGAGCGTTGTGCAGGCCATCTTTCTGGTGATCGTGGCCGACGCGCTATTTTCCGTGGTCTTCAACTGGCTTGATATATGAGTGACGTGATGGAGCCGCCGCAGCATGCCGACGATGTCATCGAGGTGCGTGAGCTGCACACCTGCTTCGGCAAAGTCGTGGTGCATGAGAATGTCAGTCTGACGGTGCGGCCGGGCGAGATTTTTGCGCTGGTGGGCGGCAGCGGCTGCGGCAAATCCACACTGTTGCGCGCCATCATTATGCTGTTGCGGCCGGTGTCGGGTTCGATCCGGGTGTTTGGTCAGGAAGTGATCGGCCTGAACGATGAGGACGCGCTCAAACTGCGTCGGCGCTGGGGAGTGATGTTTGAGCGCGGCGCATTGTTCAGCTCGCTGACAGTGGCGGAGAATGTCGGCGTGGTGCTGCGCGAGCATACGCAACTCAGCGCAAGTTTGATCGATGAGGTTGTCGCGGTAAAAATTGCGCTGACCGGATTGCCCGCAGATGCGGGGGCAAAGTATCCGAGCGAGTTGAGTGGCGGGATGCGCAAGCGCGCAGCACTGGCGCGCGCCATCGCGCTCGATCCGGAGCTGTTGTTTCTCGACGAACCGACCGCGGGGCTTGATCCGCTCAGCGCCAACGGCATAGATGAGCTGGTGCGGAATTTGCGCGATGCGCTCGGATTGACCATCATGATGGTGACGCACGATCTTGATTTGCTGTGGCGCGTGGCAGATCGCGTGGCGGTGCTGGACGGGGGTATTATTCTGGGGGTCGGGACGATGGAAGAACTCTCTCAATCGGAGCATCCGCTGATCCGGGAGTATTTTTATGGGCCGCGCGGACGTGCTGCACGGGAGCAGGCATGGAAGAAAAAGTAAATTTTGCGTTGGTTGGCGTGTTCGTTCTGCTGCTGGGCGCGGGACTTGTCGGCGGTGTGCTGTGGTTGAGCAGCGGCAAGTCCTATCGCACGACGTATGACATCTATCAGACTTACACCAGGGATTCGGTGGCGGGACTGAACCTCAACACACCGGTGAGTTACCGGGGGGTCGAGGTCGGGCGCGTGCGCAAAATCGCGCTGGCGCCGGACAATGTTGAACAGGTGCAATTGACGCTTGCCATCGAGCGCGGCACACCGGTCAAAGTCGATACTCTGGCCGTCCTGCAAACACAGGGTTTGACCGGCCTCGCCTTTGTCGAGTTGACCGGGGGTAGTCGTGACGCGCCGCAACTGCAAGTGCAGAACGGCGCCGCGTATCCGGTAATCAAGAGTGGCCCTTCGTTGATGACGCGGCTGGATTCTGCAATGACCTCGTTGCTCGCCAATCTCAACCGCAGCAGCGAGAATTTCAATGCCTTGATGGATGACGATAACCGGCGAGCGATCAAACATACCCTGGCGGATCTCGAGGTGCTGTCGCGGACATTGGCGGCACGTTCCGCCCTGATCGATTCCAGTCTGAACAATGCGGCGCTGACTTTTGAAAACACCGCGCGCCTGAGTGGTGAATTGCCGCAGCTCGCACAGCGCATCCAACGCAGCGCCGATGCGTTTGATCAGATGTCAAACGAACTTGCCCATGCGGCAGAAGGTGCCAACGGCACGTTTGAGGGTGCCCGGCAATTTACCGACACGACCCTGCCGGAAGTGCACCAACTGGTGATGGAATTACGCGATCTGACCGGTTCGCTGCGGCGCCTCGGCGGTGAATTGGAACAGAATCCGAGTTTGTTGTTATACGGCAAACCGGCACTTAAGCATGGCCCCGGCGAATGAGCCCGGCCCAGATTACGATAACCCGGACAGACGCTCACCCAAGGATGGATTTGAGATGAACACAAACGGAAACCGGCGCATATCCTGCCGGGCATTCATGGTGCTGACGTCCGTTCTGCTGCTTGCGGCATGCGGCGGTTTGGCCGCACCGAAAATGGCCAGCCAGAACATCTATGTGCTGGAAGCAGGGCCGGGTATTCAGGCATCACAGATCAAGCACGACCTGGTTCTGGCGGTCAGTGTGCCGCCCGCTCGCCCCGGATTTGACACGCAGCAGATGGCTTATGTGCAACAACCGTACGAATTGAATTACTTTGCAAACAGTCGCTGGGCAGATACGCCGGCGCGGATGTTGGCGCCGCTCATCGCGCAGGCAATCGCCCAAACGGAAAGTTTCCGGGCCGTGCTGCAGGCACCGGTTGCGATTCCAGTTGATGTCAGACTTGACACTGAACTGGTAAGCCTGCAACAGGATTTCACGACAAGGCCGAGCCGTGTGCGGCTCACCCTGCGGGCGCAACTGATGGACGTGCGCGGCAAGCGTGTACTGGCCGCGCGGCAATTCGATGAAGTTGAAAATGCTGCCAGCGACGATGCATACGGCGGCGTTAGCGCAGCGAATCGGTTACTGCAGCGTTTGCTGGGGAAGCTGGCTGAATTTTGTGTCAATGCGCCAAGCCATGACATGCAAAGCGGCGCGCGTCCCTGATTGCACGGATCGTTTGCGCAGTTGCCTGAACGATTCCGGGCCCAATCTCCGGTCATCACGATTGATGGGGGATTTTGGCGTTGGTTGGGGTTGGGAATGCCACGAATTTAATGCCTGGATGATGCACAAACAGAGGTGCGTCCATTTGTTTTTATTCATGGTTCATCGCTCTGCGGGTGCCGTTAGGGCTGTGATAAAATTCGCCCCCGAACCAATCGGTTTTTAACGCGGGTGCGTTGCCGATCACATCGTTTGTTTGGCGGTCCATAAACTTGCAACCTCTGGTTATCCATCACTTCTCACTTGCGAACGGCTTGGGCCTGGGTGCTGCGGCAACCATGGAAGCGTTGCGGACGCGCCGTTCGGGACTCGTTCCATGCGCGTTTGACGATGTCGATCTGGAAACATACATCGCCAAGGTTGATGTGTTGGATACCTTTTTAGTGCGCTCCGATCTGGCCGCATATGATTGCCGCAACAACCGGCTTGCGCAGCTGTGTTTGGAGCAGGATGGATTCGCCGATGCAATCATCGCAGCCAGGAACAAATATGGTGCCGGGCGAATTGGCGTGTTCCTTGGAACCAGCACTTCCGGAATACTGCAGACCGAATTGGCTTATCGCCGCCTGGACCCCTTGAGCGGCGCATTGCCGCCGGATTTTCATTACGCGGAAACGCAGAATACCTATTCCCTTGCGGGTTTCGTTGCGCACTTCCTGGGATTGTGCGGACCCTCTTTCGTCGTATCCTCTGCCTGCTCTTCGAGTGCCAAGGTGTTCGCCAGTGCGGCGCGCATGATGGCGGCGGGAGTGTGCGATGCGGCCGTGGTCGGCGGAGTCGACAGCCTGTGTCTGAGCACCCTTTATGGTTTCAATTCCCTGGGCCTGGTGTCGCGCTTTCCATGCCGGCCTTACGATGCAGAACGTGACGGCATCTCGGTCGGGGAGGGCGCGGGGTTCGTATTGCTCGAGCGCGCAACGGCCGTGAACTCCGCGAACGCAATCTATTTGCTGGGTGTCGGCGAAAGCTCCGATGCTTACCACATGTCCACGCCGCATCCGGAAGGACTGGGTGCGAAGCTGGCGATGCAGCGTGCTCTGGCTTCCGCCGGATTGCGACCGGACGAAATCGACTACATCAATTTGCATGGCACGGCGACCAGATCCAACGATGCCAGTGAAGGTAAAGCCGTTGCCGAGGTGTTCGGCAATCGCGTGTCATGCAGCTCGACCAAGGGCTGGACAGGCCATCTGCTGGGGGCGGCCGGAATCACCGAAGCCATTATCGCCATGCTGGCGGTGGCGCACAGTTTCATGCCCGGGAGCGTGTATACGCGGCGCCTCGACCCGGGTATCAGCATCAATTATCTGATTGAGAACAGCGAAGCGAACATCGGCCGCGTGTTGAGCAACTCCTTCGGTTTTGGCGGCAGCAATTGCTCGCTGATATTGGGGCGGCAGACATGATGCGCTTCTTCATCGAAGGGATCGGACTGCTCGGGCCCGGCCTGGAAGGCTGGTCGGCAAACCGCGCTGTCCTGGGCGGCGGTGCCGCCTATCTTCCCGCCCCGACGCAACTGCGCGCCAGCGCCATGCTGCCGGCAGCGGAACGCCGCCGCGCGGGCGTGCCGATCAATCTGGCGCTGGCGGTGGGGCAGGAGGCGTTTCTTCAGTCCGGACGCGATACCAAAACGGCGGCGACGGTATTCACTTCTTCCGGGGGGGACAACGACAATGTGCATGCCATCAATTCCATTCTGGCGACCGCGCCGCGCGAAGTGTCGCCGACCCGTTTTCATAATTCCGTACACAACGCGGCGGCGGGATATTGGTGTATCGCGGCGGGTTCACATGAACCTTCGACCAGCTTGTGCGCGCACGATGCAAGTTTTGCGGCGGGCCTGCTGGAGTCGGCCATGCAAGTGACGGTGGATGGGGCCGTCGTGGCACTGATCGCGTACGACCATCCCTATCCCGAGCCGCTGCATACAGTGCGACCCGTCACTGCGGCTTTTGCTATGGCGTTGATTCTGGCGCCGCGACAAAACGAACATTCTTTGGCGGCGATTGAGGTGGATTTCGTATCCGGCAAAACGGATGAGACCGCAATGCGGGATACAGGGTTGGAGGCGCTGCGCCGCGGTGTGCCGGCGGCGCGCGGATTGCCTCTGCTGTCGGCGTTGGCGGGCGGCAAGTCTGCGCAGATCCGTATCGCCTACTTTGGAAACAATCATCTGGATATACGCGTGACACCATGCTAGCGGACAAGGCGGCCATCGCAAAAGTTATTCCGCACACGGGCAGCATGTGTTTGCTCGACGGCGTGCTGGCATGCGATTCGCAACGCATCCGCTGCATCAGCGGCACCCACCGCGACATGAGTAATCCGTTGCGTACGGGCGACGTGCTGCTCGCTTTGTGCGGGATCGAATATGCGGCGCAGGCGATGGCGGTGCACGGGGCATGGGTGGCGAAGTCCGGCAGCAAGCCGCGCGCCGGTTACCTGGCTGCGGTGCGCGATGTCGCGTGCGGGACGCTGCGTTTGGATAATTTGTGCGACGATCTCATTGTTGACGTGGAGAGGGTGATGGGCGACGAGGCGCGCGTCATCTACCGGTTCAGCATCCATGCGGGTGCAACAGAAATCATGAGCGGGCGCGCAACGGTGGTGTTGGATGCAGACAAGGTGACAGCATGAAACGCGCACTGGTAACCGGCGGCAGCGGCAGCATCGGTGCGGCAATCTGCCGCCAACTCGCTGCGGATGGTTGCCATGTTTACGTGCACGCCAACCGTTCATTGCAAAAAGCAGGGGAGGTTGTCGCCGGGATAATCGCTGCGGGCGGAAGCGCCCAAGCCGTCTTTTTCGATGTGGCGAATGCCGGGCAGACGCAGAACGTGCTGCAAACGCTGCTGGCAGAAGGTGCGGTACAAGTGTTGGTCAACAATGCGGGTATCCACGACGATGCAGTGATGCCGGGCATGAACGCGCAGCAATGGAACAGCGTGATCGACGTCTCGCTCAACGGTTTTTTCAACGTGACCCAACCGTTGTTGCTGCCGATGATAGGCAAGCGCTGGGGGCGCATCATCAACATCTCCTCGGTTGCCGCCATTGTGGGTAATCGCGGGCAGACCAACTACGCGGCCGCCAAGTCCGGGCTGCACGGTGCGACCAAATCGCTGGCGCTGGAAATCGCCAGCCGCGGCATCACCGTCAATGCCATCGCTCCCGGCATCATTGAGTCGGCGATGACCGAGGGCGTATTCGACAAAGACACCGTCAAACGCGTGGTTCCAATCGGGCGCGCGGGGAAACCGGAAGAGGTGGCCGACCTGGTGGCATTCATCGCCTCGGACAAGGCTGCCTATATCTCCGGGCAGATCATCTCCATCAACGGCGCGATGATTTGAGGTTCCTTATAACCCGCGCGGTGGATGAGATAAAATGCGCGCGGTGAAATTAATGACAGGGAGCATCATGGCAGCAAGCGCGCAGGAAAAAGAGTTGGCACAACTCATCGTGACTTCGTTGAATCTCGAAGTTTCGGCCGACGAGATCGAGCCGGATGCACCGCTGTATGGCGAAGGTCTGGGACTGGACTCGATCGATATTCTTGAACTCTCGTTGGCAATTTCCAAGACCTACGGTGTTCAACTCAAATCGGACGATGCGGATAACGACGTGATTTTCAGCTCGCTGCGCAATTTGAACCGGCACATTCAACAGCATCGCGGCAAATAATCCGGGCGCCCGCCCTCCGGCGGACGCTCTTCATCCCGTGGTGGATCGGACGGCTGGCTTATCGCGGTTTGTCCGCGAGATAGGTCGAGAATATTCCCAGATCGACATTGCGCGTTACATTGACGAATCCCGCGTTTTCCAAAGTGTGCATCACTTTTTCCGGCGCCGCGCAGGCTTCCATGGTGTCCCAGTAGTAGCGCCACAATTGCGCCGTGTCCTTGTTCTTGGCGACCAGTTTCGCCAAAGCGGGGACGACATGTTTGCAGTAACCTTTGAGCAGGGCGGTGGCGATCTTTCCTTTGGGCGGCGTGATCTCGAGGACGCACACCCGGCCGCCCGGCTTCAGCACCCGATGGAATTCGGCAAACGCGACCGACATGTCCGACACATGGCGCAGCGCGTAGCCCATGCTGAGGAAATCGTAACCGTCATCGGGCAACGGAATCAGCTCGGCGCGGCCCTCGACCACAATGACCCCGTCCGGCAATTTGGCGTTGAGGATCATGCCGGGGCTGGGGTCAACACCGGTGACTTTGCCCGGGTCGCCGACCAGGAGCACCGCCTGCTTCGCCACCAAACCGGTACCCATGCCGACATCCAGCACACGCATACCGCGCTTTAGTCCGGCGAACTCCAACATCTTGCGGCGATAGGATGAGCCGGTGCCGAGCCCCAGGATTTTTTCGATGCGGTCATAATCGGACGCGGTCTGGTCGAACTGTTTGCCAACCCAGTCACGGCGATCTTCCTCCCGGCTATAGTATTCGGTGAGCGGGGGATGGGGTGCGTGGACGATGGTGGAGGATGTGTCGGCGGATTGTTTGGTCATGGTTCATTTTTACATCGGATAGTCACGCGCGAATGCTAACTGAAATCCTCCGCTGGCGTGCGTGAAAAACACGGGCAGAGGGGCGCGCGGGCGGGACAGGTCGGCGTGATTCGGGGTAGAATGGCAACCTCAATCAAACGAGGGCGCGCCCTTGCAGTTCAGCAGAAAAAAATCGGCTCCATGCCTCACCGCGTGTCCCTTGAGCCCGCAATTTGCAGACCGTGCAATCCCTCCGGTCACGCCCTTCCGGAGTGCGTGACATGGGGCGTCTGGGTAAAATCTTGACACTGTCAGTGTTCATCGCCTATCCCGTTTTATTGCATATCTTTATTCTCAAGGATGAGGTGAAAGTATCGCAACTGCTGCTTGTCATCGCACCCCTCTTGGCAGTGGCGGCCTGGATGGTGTTGCGTACGGTGGGTAAGTCATGGTGGCCGCTGGTGGCAGTGGTGTTTACCGGTTTGGGGTATTACATCGTGACCGGGGATCAGGCGCGCATCGGCCTGCTGGCGGTGAACGGCCTGTCGCACGCAACACTCAACCTGTTCCTGCTCTGGCTGTTTGGCCGTACTTTGTTGCCCGGCAGAGAACCGCTGATCTCGCAGATATCGCGCCATATCAACGGTCATTTTCACCTGGAGGTGGTCGATTACACCCGTCAGGTGACCATTGCCTGGTGCATCTTCTTCCTGCTGCAAGTGGTCGCCTCGCTGATGCTCTATAGTTTTGCGCCGCTGGCTGTGTGGTCGTTCTTCATCAATGTGATGAATCTGCCCCTGTTGGCGCTCATGTTCATCGGTGAAAAGGCCTATCGTACTGCATGCTTTCCCGACCATCCGCAGACTTCCATCCTGAAGGCGATCGAGGTGTACAGCAAGGAGTTTGCCGTGCCCAAGAAAGCAGATAGCAAACGCTGAGGTTACCGACAAATGGCAGCAATCCCGGTCATCAGTCATGACGATCTCGACAGCGTGTTTGCTTATTGCGCCGGTCAGCCCGTTGCTGCCGGGCGTTTCCTGCGCGATGTTGCGCAACTGGCGCGACAACTGCCGGACAAGCAGCACGTTTTGAATTTATGCACTGACCGCTACCGTTTTGCGGTGGGCTTCGCCGCAGCACTGTCACGCGGGCAGACCAGCCTGTTGCCGCCCAATTACACAGCGGACTTTGTCGGACGATTGGGGCAGCGCTACCGCGAAATATATTGTCTCGCCGATGGCAGGGTGGATTTGCAGGGGATTGAGATCGTCCCTTTTCCCCGATTGCCGGAGAGGAGTGATGATATGCGCACTATTCCGGCCATCCCGGCGGAACAGCGCGCGGCCATGGTGTTCACCTCCGGTTCAACCGGTCAGCCGGTCGCGCACCCAAAATCATGGGGCAGCCTGTGCAGGGGCGCGGCGGCAGAAGCCGCGAGTCTGGGCATCGCGCAGAATTCCGGCATGGTGGTGTTGGGCACGGTCCCGGCGCAGCACATGTACGGCTTGGAATCATGCATGTTATTGGCCATGCAAAACAGGCTGGCGCTGGTTGCCGAAAGGCCGTTCTATCCGGCGGATGTTTGTGCGCAACTGGCCGCGTTGCCGCCGCCGCGTTGTCTGGTCACCACGCCGATACATTTGCGCACCCTGCTGTCCGCTGCGACGGAACTTCCCGCAGTCGAGTTTGTGCTCTGTGCCACGTCTCCACTCGCACCACGGTTGGCGCATGAGGCCGAAGCACGCTTCGCCGCACCGCTGTATGAGATCTACGGCTACACCGAGGCGGGGATGGTGGCGAGCCGCCGCACAACACACGGCGAAGCTTGGCACTTGTTGCCGGGTGTCGAGTTGCTGCAAGACGAAAAAGGCAACCGTATGCACGGCGGCCATGTCGAGATTGAAGCGCCCTTGAGCGACGTGGTCGAGCGCAATCCCGATGGCACGTTCATCCTGCACGGGCGCGCGGCAGATATGGTGAACATCGCCGGCAAGCGCACCTCGCTGGCCAGTCTGAATCATCACCTGAATGAGATACCCGGCGTGCAGGACGGGGTGTTCCTGATGCCGGACGACAGCGACGGTGCAATGCAACGCCCGCTGGCTTTCGTGATTGCACCCGGACTGCGCAGCAAAGACATCCTGGGCGCTTTGCGCAACTGCGTGGACGCTGTGTTTCTGCCGCGTCCCTTGTATTTTGTCGATGCGTTGCCCCGCAATGCCACTGGAAAACTAACGCGCGAAGCGCTCCTGCAACTGCTGCAGCGCTGTGCACAGAAATGAACAAGCTGATCCTGCACATCGCCGCCGACCACCCGACCGGAAGCGGACATTTCCCGGGCCACCCCATCATCCCCGGTGCGTTGTTGCTGGCCGAAGTGTTGCACTGCATCGGGCAAGCCGAGGCGCTGCGCTGCACTTCATGCAACGTCAAAGCTGCCAAGTTCCTGCATCCGGCGCGACCGGGCGACACTGTCGAGATCGAATATGTGCGCTCTGCACAGGGTGCGATCGAGTTCCGGTGTGTGGTTGCGGGAATCGGCGTGATGACGGGAACCGTTAACGCGACAGGTTATGCATAACAGAACGGATAAAAGAACCGCGCCGGAATGGGTGACTAGAGCGGAACGTAGTAACACACTGGCAATCCGCTTCATCGTCTGGGTAGCGCTCACGCTGGGGCGGCGCATTGCACGTGGGCTCCTTTATCCGATCTGTCTTTACTTCCTGTTGTTCGCCGGGGAGGCGCGTGCCGCCTCGAAGAAATATTTGCGCAAGGTGTTGGGCAGAGAGCCGCGCATCGGCGACAGATTCCGGCACATTCATACCTTCGCTTCGACCATATTGGACAGGGTATTCCTGCTCAACGGCTGCTTTGACATGTTCGAGGTTCGTGCACACCTCGACGAGAGGGCGCGCGCGATACTGGAACAGGGGCGCGGATGCGTCCTGCTTGGCGCGCACCTTGGCAGCTTCGAGATTACCCGTGCCTATGCCGATGCTGAAAAAGGCCCGCCCACCTGCGTCGTGATGTATGAGGAGAACGCACGCAAGTTGAATGCCGTCCTGAAAGCGATCAACCCCAATCTGGCACAGCAGGTGATTGGACTGGGCAAGCTCGATTCCATGCTCAAAGTTGAACAGGCACTGCAACGCGGCGCGTTTGTCGGCATTCTGGCAGACAGAGGCCTGGAACACGATGGCGCTGGCACGGTGTGCGATTTCCTGGATGAGGCAGCGAGGTTTCCAAACGGCCCTTTGCGCATGGCTTACGCCCTGAAGAGCCCGGTGTTGCTGATGGCCGGCGTGTATCGCGGCGGCAACCGCTATGATTTGTATTTCGAGCACTTGGCCGATATGAGTGCGCTGCAAGGGGCGGCACGGGATGATGTATTGCGGCAAGCGATGCAGCGATATGTGTCCGGCATTGAACGGCATTGCCGCAATGCCCCGTACAATTGGTTCAACTTTTACGATTTCTGGAAATGACGATGCGGCTTCTGTTCATGTTGTTGCTCTGTCTGCCTGCATGGAGTCATGCGGAAGAAGAATCAGCCTGGGATGTGCAGCAGCTGATGCGGAGCCTGGCGCAGGTCAAACAGGCCGAGGGTCGATTCGTGGAACGTAAATTCTTGAGCATGCTCAACCGTCCCCTGGAATCGTCTGGCACGCTGCTGTTTCAGGCCCCCGGGCATCTGGAGAAGCACACCCTGCTACCCAAAGAGGAAAGTCTGGTGCTGGACCAGGGTGTGCTCACTATCGAGAGCAAGGCCCGCAACATCAGACGCACGCTGGTGTTGCGGGAATATCCGGCGCTATGGGCGTTCGTCGAAAGCATCCGATCCACGCTGGCCGGCGATCTGCCCACGCTGGAGCGTTTCTACAGGATCGAACTGGAGGGCGATGCCGCGCACTGGAAGATGCGCTTGTTGCCCATCGAACTCCGGACGCGCGAAGTGATGCGCGAGATACGTATCGGCGGGCGCGGCAACCGGGTGGACAGCATCGAGATGTTGGAATCCAACGGCGACCATGCGCTGATGAAAGTAGTGGCGACGGCACCATGAATTCCAGGCGATACGGTGCGCTGTTTATCTGGCTCGTATTGGTCGCCGGCTGCGTATTGACCATCAGTCGCTCCGTATTCAATGCCGACATGTCGGCGTTTCTGCCGCGCACGCCGACAGCGACACAACAGATCATGGTGGAACAATTGCGCGACGGCGTGGTGTCGCGTCTGATTCTGGTCGGTGTAGAGGGGGCGCCGGCGCCAACACTGGCGCAGATCAGCAAGAGGATGTCGGCACAGTTGCGAAGCGACAGCGAGTTGGTATCCGTCAACAACGGTGAGCGCATTGGCCTGGAAAAAGATTTCGAGCTGTTGTGGCGTAACCGCTACCTGTTGAGTGATGCGGTCACAGCGCAGCGTTTCACTGCACAAGGCTTGCACGACAGCCTCGTCGTTTATCTCGATCTGTTGGCGACACCGATGAGCGGCATGGCGCAACGCGTGTTGCCCAACGATCCCAGCGGCGAATTGATCCACCTGCTGGAGCAGCTGGAAGGGCAGGCCCATCCGGCGCTGCAAGACGATGTGTAGTTTTCGCGCGACGGTGCGCGCGCCATACTCCTGGTGGAGACCAAAGGTTCCGGCTCCGACATCGATGCGCAGGAACGCGCCATGCAACACATCCAGACTGCGTTCGACGAGGCGGCAAAGCGACTGCAAATGGCCGATGCGCGGGTGCAGATGACCGGGCCCGGCGTGTTTTCGGTGCAAGCGCGCGCGTCGATCCGCGGCGACGCCTGGCGGCTCTCGCTCATCGCCACCCTGTTGGTGGCGGGCATGTTGTTGCTGCTCTATCGTTCGCTGCGCGTGTTGGCATTGGGATTATTGCCGGTGGCGAGTGGCGCCCTGGCCGGTGTTACGGCAGTGAGCCTGGGCTTCGGCTCTGTGCACGGCATCACCATGGGCTTCGGCGTTACGCTGATCGGCGAGTGTGTGGATTACGCCATCTATCTGTTCACCCGGATCGGGCGGGATGGCACCCCGCAAAGCACCTTGCAGCGCATTTGGCCGACATTACGGCTGGGCGTACTGACCTCGATCTGCGGATTCAGCGCCATGCTGTTTTCCGGCTTCACCGGACTGGCGCAACTCGGTTTATTCTCCATCGCCGGGTTATTGGCGGCGGTGAGTACCACGCGGTGGATACTGCCGAATCTGTTGCCGGCGGGGTTTTCAGTGCATGCTTCGACTCGCCTGAGCGCGGCTGTGATGTCCGCGGTGCGCCATGCGCCACGCGTGCGCATCGCCCTGTTGCTGCTGCTCTTGGCGGCACTGCTGCAGCTGTTCGTTAAACGCGACGAATTATGGAACGACAGTCTGTCCAGCATGAGCCCGGTGTCGCAGGAGATGCAGATGCTGGATCAGCAACTGCGCAACGACATGGGTGCGCCGGATGTGCGCTACATGCTGGTACTGAATGCGGTCGACCAGGAAAGCGTATTGCAGCAGGGCGAGGAGATCGCCTCCATCCTGCGCCAGCAGGTGCTGGCGGGTAATCTTGGAGGGGTTGATACGCCGCCGCTGCCCAGCCGTCGCGCGCAGTTGGCACGTCAGGCAGCGTTGCCGCAAGCCGCAACCCTGCGCGCGAACTTGAAACAGGCGTTGCTCGACCTGCCGTTCCGCAGCTCAACGTTCCTGGAATTTCCGCAAACGATCGCACTGGCGAAACAACAACCACTGCTGGATCGGGATGCGCTGCAAGGCGGCAATCTGGGCTTGAAGCTGGATTCATTCCTGTTGCAACGCCCATCCGGCTGGATGCTGATGCTGCCCCTGCGCGGCGTGCAGGATGCCGGGCGCATTGAGCAAGGCATCCGCCACGCAACCGGGACCCCGTTCATCCTGCTCGACATGAAGTACGAAGCCGAACAGATGTTTCACGATTACCGTCGCGATGCCGGTAAAAATGCGTTGCTTGGGGTATTGGCCATCGTTGTGCTGCTGCTCGTCAGTCTGCGTTCCGTGCGGCGTGTGTTCGAGGTGTCGCTGCCTTTGGCCGCCGCCGTGATTGTGGTGACTGCCGGACTGGTATTGACCGGTCATGCGCTGTCGATCTTTCATCTCGTCGGCTTGCTTCTGGTGGTGGCGGTCGGCTCCAACTATGCGCTGTTCTTTGACCGGCGCTGTACCTTGCCGCAGGACCGCGAACGCACTGTCACTTCGCTGCTATTCGCCAATGCCTCGACCGTGCTGGGTTTCGGTTTGCTGTCGTTCTCCCAGTCGCCGGTGTTGAATGCCATCGGTTCCACCGTGGCAGCGGGGGCCGTGTTGAGTTTGATCTTTTCAGCGGTGCTAATCGTCGGGCGTGATGAGTGACTGTTGCAATGCCGGCCGACTTCGATACGGTGATTGCCATGCTCGCCCCGCATCGCCGGCGTGTGGACACCCCGCACCATTGCTGGTTAAATGCTCGTCCGAAAACGGCGGGCAGCCCCACCCGCTTGACCAAGCAGGAGTGCGACTGTGCAAGGAATAATGGTATTTGCCGCTGTAACGCTGGCACTCGTCCTGGTGTCGCGCAATTCGCTGTTCAAACCCGGTGTTCATGGATTTTATCGGTTCTTTGCCTGGGAGTGCATGCTGGGATTGTTTGTGCTGAACATGCCCGGTTGGCACGATACCCCGGACGCTCCCCGTCAAACTGTTTCAGGAGTCCTGTTCTTTCTCTCGTTGCTGCTGGTTCTTTCTGCCGTGGCGCAGCTGCTGCGGACGGGGAAGCTGGATGCCAAACGCGACGATGTGCCAATGCTGGCCTTCGAGAAGACGACCGCCCTGGTGACCGATGGAATATACCGCTACATCCGACATCCGATGTATGTCTCGCTGTTCCTTCTTTGCTGGGGGTTTTTCTTCAAGCAGCCTTCGCTGGCGGGAGGCGTGCTTGCTGTGGTTGCCAGCCTTTTCCTGCTGGCTACTTCGCGGGTGGAAGAGAAAGAAAATCTTGGTTATTTCGGCGAGACTTATCGGGAGTACATGAAGCGCACCAAGATGTTCGTGCCATTCATCCTGTAAGCACAAGATGCCAAGTTCATGTTCAAGGCGACGTATCACATGTTGAATCTTAATAATCTGAAAGGCAGTGCCATGGCTCGGGACGGACGCACGCGTTCGATCCGCGCTGTCGAAGCGAGTGTGGCGGGTTGACATGCGAAGTTCCGGCAGGCAATTCGGACTGGCATACCTTGGTGCCGAGGAGATCGGCACTTATATCCAAAGGCACGCAGGGCATGTGTTGGGCGTGATCGGTTTCGGTCGCACGTTGCCGCTTCCGGAGATGTCCTGCGCACCGCTGTGGGTGGATATTCCAGTGCTGGGCGGAAGTGACAGCAGCTTTGAGGTGTGGACCGGCGAGCAACCGGTCAGCCGATGCGAGCATGACGGAATCGTTGGCATGAGTGGCGGCGATGTCTTGTTCGGCAGCATCTTGTTGCCGCAGCGCGGCAGCCTGACACTGGAGCAACTGGCATTGCATGCCTATACGAGCATCTTCAAATTCATCGACCATTTTGGTTATCGCAACCTGTTGCGTGTCTGGCATTACTTTCCGCAAATCAACGATGACGAGAACGGTCTGGAACGCTATCGCAGCTTCAATGTCGGGCGGCATGAGGCTTTTGTCGCCAGCGGGCGTGGCATCAGCGAAGAGAGTGCTCCCGCTGCGAGCGCGTTGGGTAGCCACAGCGGCTCCCTGAAGATTTATTTTATGGCCGGAAAACAGCCGGGCAAAGCGGTGGAGAATCCGCGTCAGACCAGTGCCTATCGTTATCCGGACCGGTTCGGGCCGCGCAGCCCGATCTTTGTGCGCGCCCTGTCGGCGAATTTGGGCGGGCAGGACTGCTTCTTCATTTCCGGGACGGCCAGCATCGTCGGCTGCGAGACACTGCACCATGGCGATGTGTCGAAGCAGACCGATGAGACGCTGCTCAATATCCGCACGCTGATACAGCAGATTCCGGACTACGATCCGGCGCAGGGCCATCTGTTGTTCAAAGTCTATTTGCGCCACGCCGGCGATTTGGCAATGGTGCAGGCCAGGCTGCAGGCCGAGTTTGGCGCAGTGTGCAAAGCGGCCTACCTGCACTCCAACATTTGCCGCTCCGATCTGTTGCTGGAGATCGAGGGGGCCTACCTCAATGATGCGCGCTAGCGTACCGGTTGTAACGGCATGAAGAATCTTGTCCTCTTCATCGTGTCGATGGCATCGGTTTTTTATTTCACAACGGTCAAGGCGCAAACCGAGCTCAGGCCGCTGTGGGAAATCGGCGCGGGCTTTGCAGCCATCGACTTCCCCGTCTATCGCGGCGCTGATGAGCGCAAGTTTTACCTGTTGCCGGTGCCCTATTTCACCTATAACGGCGAAATCCTGCAGGTCAGCCGCGAGCGAGTACGCGGACTGATTTTCAAGCGTGACAGAGTTGAGATGGATGTCAGTGTGAACGGGTCCGTGCCAGCCCGGGCTGCTATCGCACGGCAAGGCATGCCCGATCTTGACCCGACGCTGGAGCTGGGCCCGTCGCTCAATTTCCATGTTCTCTATACCGAAGACAAAAAGAACACCTTTGACATTCGCATGCCACTGCGCACGGTCATCGCTTCCGACTTTTCTCATTTCAGGCATGCCGGTTGGCTGTTCCAGCCACAGTTGAATCTGGATTTCCACGACATCTATTCCGGCGGCTGGAATATTGGGCTAGTGGGCGGCGTGATCTATTCCGACAGGCGCTATCACGGCTATTTCTACAATGTCGAGCCGCAGTATGCGACAGCGGAACGCCCGGCCTACACCGCCAGCGGGGGCTATTCCGGCACGCAATTCATCTTCGCATTCAACAAGCGTCATGAGGGTTACTGGACCGGCGGTTTCATGAAATTTGACAGCCTGAAAGGAGCGGTATTCACCGGCAGTCCGCTGGTGAAGAGCAAGGAATATTTCACCGTCGGCTTTGCCATTACCTGGATACTGGACAAGTCGGATAAGCTGGTGGAAGTGGAATACGAATGAACCGGCGCGATCATGCAAGCGGCATGGCTTTGTGCCGCGCTTGTGCGCAAACAGATTCAGGGAAAAGATAAAAAATGCGGGTCTGGCGAAAGTTGAAATCTTTGTACGAGTATGGCGTGTTGTATGGCGGACTGCTGTTCTTTGCGCTGATCTGTCTGGCCTGGAGTTTGCCGGCCGGCGTGCTATTCCGCCTTTTACCGCAACGTATCGCGGTACGCATCGGGCAATACGCCATCATGCTGGGGTTTCGTCTCTACCTGTTTGTGGTGAGTTGCAGCGGACTGGTGAAGTGCGACCTGACCGCGCTGGATACCTTGCGCGGGATGCCGCTGATTATCACCACCAACCATCCGGCGCTGATCGACGTGGTGCTTATCGGCTCGCGCCTGCCGCGCATGGTCTGTGTGCTGAAAGCGGAGCTGCTCGCCAATCCGCTGCTTGGCGGCGGCGCGCGCATGGCGGGCTATATCGGTAACAATTCGACCGGCAATCTGATCCGTCAATCGGCAACTGCGACGCGCGACGGCGCACAATTATTAATTTTCCCGGAAGGAACCCGCACCGTCACGGAGCCGATCAACCCGTTCAAAGGCGGCTTCGGATTGGTCGCGCAAAAAGCCGGTGTGCCGATTCAGACCGTATTCATTGAAGCAAACAGCCCGTTCCTGGGCAAAGGCTGGCCGCTGCTGAAAAAACCGGAATTCCCGCTGTTGTATCGCGTGCGGTTGGGCGAACGCTTTGAGGCAACGGGCGATGTAAAAAAGTTCGTCACCGATCTTGAAGATTATTACCGCCGCGAAATGCGGGCACAAAAAAATAGAGAGCACGCATGACCTCGACCTCGCACCTGGTACTTATTCCCAGCTACAACACCGGGGCCGCATTGTGTCCCACCGTGCGGGCTGCGCGCGGGCAATGGTCGCCGGTGTGGGTGGTCATCGACGGCAGCACGGACGGCAGCGAGGCGGAGTTGTCGCGCATGGCCGAAAACGATCCCGGTCTGCATGTATTGGTGTTGAAAGAGAATCACGGCAAAGGTGCGGCAGTCCTGCATGGCCTGCGCGAAGCGACCCGTCAGGGATTCACGCATGTGTTGACTATGGATTCCGACGGGCAGCACCCCGCGGAGAAGATACCGGAGTTCATGGCCGCGTCGATGAAGGATGCCAATGCGCTGGTGCTGGGCGTGCCGGTGTTCGATGCCAGTGCGCCGGCGTTGCGTGTGCGCGGGCGCAAAGTCTCCAACTGGTGGGCGAATCTGGAAACCCTGTGGCAGGGCATCGGGGATTCCCTGTACGGTTTTCGTGTCTATCCCGCGCATCTGTTGATGGGGGTGATGGAAGAAAGTTACTGGATGCGCCATTTCGATTTTGATCCCGAAGCGGCGGTGCGGTTGTGCTGGCGCGGCGCGCGTCCGGTCAATATCCCGGCGCCGGTCAAATATCTGCGCGCGGACGAAGGCGGGGTGTCGCACTTCAATTATCTGCGCGATAACCTGCTGTTGACCGGTATGCACTTGCGCTTGTTCGCCGGATTCATTATTCGTTTGCCCCTGTTGATCCGGCGCAAATGGATGTAGCGATGGTCTTGCGGTTTATTCTTGTAAGCGGGCAAGCAGGTTAAACGGCTTTCGCCACAAGTATCACGTTGCAGAACGGCGTGCCTTTGTGCATCGGCAGCGGGCTGGCGGCAAAGCCGTTGCCGGCCAGGACTTCCAGCCATTCGCCCAAGGTGCGGCAATAGATCCGGTCGAGACGATGACCGCGCAGGAAGAACGCGGTGCGATCCACCCAGTTGCTGTAATGGAAGGGCAGGCCGCCGGCGGCATCGCCGATGCGAAGGATGAATGTGCCGCCAACCGGCAGTGAGGTGCGGACACGGCGCAGTACATTCTCCTGCGCGTCGTAATCAATGTAGTGCAATACATCGAGAATGATCGCCACATCGGCCTTGCCAAAATCCGCGCTACGGATGTCGCCCCGGGCGAAATGCGCGCGACCGCCGAGTGCGGCGCGCGCGCGTTCCACGTCCTTCGGCATCAGTTCCAATCCCCAGATATTCTCCACTCTCGGCGCAGCTGGCCAGTGTGCCGGCCAGCAACCGGCTTCATGCAGCACCCGCGCCTCAAGCAGCCACGACGCGAGCAAGCCTTGGCCGCAGCCGAGGTCGATCAAACGGTTGGCATCGGGAATCAGCCCATGTTCGAGCAGCCCAAAGAATACCGGGTCGCTTTTTAGTTTGCCCTTGGCGAAGTGCCAGGCAAAGCGTCCGGCCGAACGGTAAGGCTGCGCGGCGCTGTCGATCAGGGTGCGGCGGAAGTGTGCCGTCATGGGATGGCTGAACGCAAGGTGACGGGAAGAAGGTTTGTCCGGGCAAGATGATCCAGCAGACGCGGCAGTACATCGATGATGACCGGCTTGCCTTGGGCGGTGCGCGCAACACCGCCATCATGCAACAACAGGATGTCCCCCCCCTTGAGTTTGTGTACCAGGTTTTTGAATACGGCATCGGCATCGCCCACCCGAGTATCGAAACCGCGCCTGCTCCAAGTGCACAGACGCAGTCCGCAGTGGGCGAGCACAGGCTCCAGTTCGGGATTGCGCAATCCGGCGGTGGCGCGAAAAAAGCGCGGCGTTTGCCCGCAGATTCCGCTCAACAGGATCTGCGCGTCGCGCACTTCACGATGGATACTCCACGGGTCGAGCAGCGAAAAATACCAATTGTGCGACAGGCTGTGATTCTCGATGGCGTGACCGCGCCGGATGATCTCGCGGCACAGTTCAGGGTGTTTTGCGGCAAGTTTTCCGATGCAAAAGAAAGTCGCCTTCGCTTGGTAACGGTCGAGGATGTCCAGTACGCGCGGCGTGACTTCGGAATCGGGGCCGTCGTCAATGGTGATCGCCACCTCGTTGCGCTGCGCAGCATCCTGCGGCAAGCGGATGATGTTCGGCCCCAGCAGCGTGCTGCGCGGGATTAACCCGGCGACGACCAGAAGCATGCGGTTGATGAGCATGATGCCGATCATCCACAGCCACAGTGAAGGATTGAACAGGGTGACGATGATGCAGCCGGCGAGTAGCGCTACTGAGAGCTTGATGGCGAGCGTCGGTTTCCAGTTGCGGCAGGGAAAAAGCATCGTTGCGGTCATATTCGGGATTTTGCGCGGCATTATACAATGGCCGCCTGTGTGTGCTTCCCTGACGGGGAGCGTCGTGTCCATAAACCGGAAGCCGATCATTTCCATTCCCGCAAAGCGCAATTGACATGCATCTGCCGGCAAACGCCATCTATGATCTTGCGCGGGATGTGCCGGGCGAGCGCATCCTGCTGATAATGCTCCCCGGCGCGAAGAACACCCCGCAACAACTGGCCGAGCACGGATTCATCCGCGCAGTACGTGTGCGCAAATTGGCAGTCGATGTGTTGGCGCTCGATGCGCATGTCGATCTGTATCTGGATCGGGTGCAGATCGAACGCATGCTGCACAAAACTCTGGATGCTGCGGCTGCGCATGGATACCGGCGCATCTGGCTGCTGGGTATCTCGCTCGGCGGCACGGGTGCGATGCTATGTGCCACCCAGCGCACAGCGGAAATCGAAGGCATATTCCTGCTCGCCCCGTTCATGGGGACGCGTGGCATGATCGCCGAAGTGGAAGCGGCAGGCGGCCTGCGCCATTGGTTGCCGGGTGGAATCGACAGTTGTGACCAGGAGCGCGTGCTGCTTGAACAGATCAAACTGGCCGTGTTCGACGCAGACGATTTTCCGGCGATCTACCTGGGTTACGGCAATGAAGATCGCTATCGTGGCGCGAGCATCATGCTGGCGGAGCACCTGCCGCAAGATCAGGTATCGGTGATGTCCGGCGGGCATGATTGGGATACATGGGCCAGGCTGTGGGGCGAACTGCTCGACAGATCATCAGCGCTGCATAGGTAATTTTCAATCACAAGGTTTAAACCACCGGCTTTAGCCGGTCAGCTTTAGCTGCGACAATATGCTGCACGAAAGGAGGTGCGGCATGGAATACAGATACGGAAGTCATACAGTTTTTCAAATTGAGTACCACTTTGTATGGGTAACGAAGTACCGATACCAGGTATTGAGAGGGGAAGTGGCGGAGCGAATTCGAGAGTTGGTGAGAGAGACCTGTGAAGCCTTTGAGATTAGGATAGTCAAGGGAGTGGTGAGCAAGGATCATGTGCATATTCTGGTCAGTTGCCCACCGACAATGGCACCGAGCGAGATCATAAGGCGGATCAAGGGGCGAACGTCGAGCAAGCTGTTTGAAGAGTTTCCGCACTTGAAAAAGAAATATTGGGGCAGGCATTTCTGGGCGAGAGGGTACTTTTGCGCTACGGTAGGCCAGATGACGGAAGAAATGATAAAGCAGTATTTGGAGCATCACTTTGAGCCTAAGCCGAACGATGAATTCAAAATGGAACCTGATTAAGACGCGTCGTTTAGGCGACGCGTATCCGGACTTTCAGTCCGCAATTCAAACCCTCCGGCTTTAGCCGGTGGTTGTTTAGTATTGAATATTCGGACTCTATATCCGAAACTTCATATATCATTCGTCCATGATTCTGCGCGTTCATCATCTTGAATTGCTCAAACGCCAACTGGCCCACTTCCCGGTGGTTGCGATGCTGGGCGCGCGCCAGGTGGGGAAAACCACGCTTGCCCGTC
>Ga0210051_1001213_pt1 | contig 25948 bp, 30 predicted proteins | sample CryGey092014_all_FD_185464 | JGI IMG/M metagenome (GOLD analysis project Ga0210051, IMG submission 185464) | Groundwater microbial communities from aquifer - Crystal Geyser CG23_combo_of_CG06-09_8/20/14_all (SPAdes) (version 2) | ecosystem: Environmental > Aquatic > Deep subsurface > Groundwater...
TTGAAATCATCCGGACCACGCATGAATTTGTGGTGAATGTGCCCTCGCTCAAGCAGGCGAGGGCGGTGGACTGGTGCGGCATGGTCTCCGGGCGCAGCGAGGACAAGTTTGCCGGCGCCGGGTTGACGCCGGCTTTGGCCCAGAAGGTGCATCCGCCGATTGTCCTGGAGTGCCCGCTCAACATCGAATGCCGGGTAAAGGAATCCCTGGAACTGGGCTCGCATACAATGTTTGTGGCGGAGGTGGTCGCCGTACAGGTCTCCGCCGACCTGGTGGACGGCAAGGGGCGCCTCCGGCTGGAGAAGTGCGGTCTGCTGGCCTTCGCCCACGGGGAGTATTTCGTGCTTGGGCGCCGCATCGGAAAATTCGGCTTTTCCGTCCGGAAGCGCTGTCGCTAATTACCCCCGCCGGCCGCGCCTGCGGACCAGAAATACGAAAAAGAAGATCATCGCGATCGTGACCCACCCGCAGAATTGCATCAGGAATGCGCCACCCCATCGCTCGATCAGCATGCTCCCCAGAATGCCCCCCAGCGAGGATGCCAGCGATATTCTTGCCACGGTCGCGATGTTCAGATAGGTGGCGCGCATCCCCGGATGGGCGCGCCTGTCGACAAAATCGATGATCCCGAGCTGGGAGAGACCGTAGCCGGGTCCATGCAGCAGCGCGGCGGCCCACTTCCAGAAAAACGGCGTCTCCAGCGTGAAGAAAGAGAAAAGAATCAGACGGATTCCGCTCAACAACAGCCCGGATATGATCAGCCACCGGTTTCCGAACCGATCGATCAGTTCACGGGAAAACATCATCACCGGGATTTCAAAGATCGCCCAGGTGCCCAGGATAAACCCGATTTCCAGCGGCGTCCTCAGCACGTCGTCGAAAAAGTAGCCGGTGTAGGTGAATGAGGAGGCGGTCACCACCCCGTGGAGAAAAATGAAGAGCAGAAACCATCGGAAAAGGATATCTTTTTTCAGATGACTCCAGGGGATGATGATCGGAGCGGCCGTCGGCTTGGCCTCGATTCCGGACCAGGCAACGAATCCCAGCACGGTGAACGCCAGCGCTGTGCAGTAGAAGATCAGGGGGGCGTGGCGGAAATAGAAGAGCAGGCCCCCCATCAGGATCGTGGAAACGCTCCATCCGTAGGTGCCCCACAACCGGTATGCGCCGTAGAACTCCCTGCGGGAGTGTTTGTTGAGAAACAGCAGGGTCTCCGCATCCAGCATGGGCATGATCGGATAGAAGAAGCCGTTCAGAAAAAGCAGCAGGACGAAGATGTAGATGAATTTGCCGTTCGCCGTCCAGTCGCGCGCAAAATCCTCGCCGACCAGTCCGATCAGCGCCGCGAAGAGGGCGACGCCGAAACAGAAGAGGGTAATCAGGTGCTTTCCCGAGTGGAATTTGTCCGCCAGTATCCCCGCAGGGATGTTCGCGAGCAGGCTGACCAGCGGCATCACGAAGAAGATGAGTCCAATCAGGCCGATAGCTGGGGCGCCATCCGCATGGACGATGACGTGTTTGTAGAAGATGCCGAAAAACGGCGAGCTGATTCCCAGGCCGATGAAGAACAGAAAGAAGAGCGTTTTCAAGTAGGCCGACTGTTTCTGGATGGAATCCATGAGGCGGTCAGCGCGTCAGCAGGACCGGGATCGTGCTCTTCCGGATGACCGAGGAGGTCGTGGAGCCGACCAGGAGCTCCCGAAGGCGGTTGTGGCCGTAGGCCCCCATGACGAGAAGTTCCACCGTTCCCTCCAGGATGAATTTGAGGAGAGCCTTATCCTCCTTGCCCGGGAGAATGAGGGTGGCGCTGTCGATCTTGCGGGACGCCAGGAATTCCTCCGCCTTCTTCGATGTCTTCTCCCCGACGGACGGATCGGTCGTGATGATAACGACGGAGAGCGGCCAGGCGGCTTGCTTCGACAACGCGGCGGCGAGCTCCATCGCCCTGTGGGCCGGAGCGCTCCCATCGTAGGCGATGGCCATGCTTTTGATCTCGCGGAAATGTTCGGGTGTGACGAGAACCGGCTTGCCGGAGCGCCGGACGACGGATTGCGCCGTGGAGCCGAGGATCGCCCCGCCGTCGATATGGAAGTGTTCTCCCCGCTGGGCCAGCAGAATCCAGTCGCAGCACTTGCGTCCCTCTTCGATGATCGTTTCGTCGATCACCCCGGTGACCTTCTTCGTTTCGGGATGCACCCCCGCCGCCTCGCACTGCCCGCGGAAATCCTGGAGGATCGCGTCGGCTTTGGCGTCGAGACCGCTCTCGATGGCCGGCAGGAACTCCTGATACGGGGGGAGGCCGATGGAGCCGGAGATATCCGTGAAGACGGGACCCCGGATGAGGCGGATATCCACGACATGAAGCCCGGTCAGTTGTGCGTTCAGCTTCCGGGCGAAATAAATTCCGTAGGCGATGGCCGTTTTTCCGTAATCGGAGCCATCGGTGGGAATGAGGATATTCTGGATCATGGCGCCTCCATTGAATGCTAACAAACACGCGGCAGCGCGATCTGCTGCGGTTCTTCCGCCCCCGTCGGGATCATGCAGATGAAACGGAGGTCATCCGTGCCTCTGTTGATCAGGCAGTGGTTCTCCCCGCCGGGGATGAAAACGGTTGTGCCTTCCCCGATCGGGGTCTCCTTTCCGTCCTTGTCCCGCGCGAATCCCTGTCCGGCGAGGACGAAGATCTCGTGTTCCCATGTGTGGGCGTGGTCCGGGCTTGTATGACCGGGAGAAATTTCGAAGACGCGCATGATGAAGTTCGGCGCCCCTTCCCCCGGACCGATGGGAACCCGCTTGCTGACGCCGGGCATCGGCATCGTGGTCGGGATATCGCGGTAATCTCTAATTTTCATGAGAAATCTCTCCTTTTCAGCTTGTGCGGATCGGATAGCGATGCAATCTGGTCAATGCAGATTTTGAATATTCCATTTTCATGGTGATTGCAATCAATTTCCGGTGGCCTGTTCCCGAGATCACCGTCAAGGAGCTGCCGGCGAGGGACCTGAAGGACAATCAGTGAAAAAATGAAAGCCTCATCCTGTGGGCGCTGATTCTTTACGAATCCACGAGGAATTTTGAACGAATTATACAAGGCGGTATTTTTTTAACTCTTTTTACAGCGGACACGAGAACCGCTCGCTCATCGCCGGAAAGGGCGTCAAGGTCGCCCCCCTCAAAATAAACCAGAGCCTTGAGGCTCTCGCTCGGCTGAAACGTCTTGCCGAAGAGCGCACGCGCACCGGCCATAGCTTCGTCAAGCCGCATTCCATATTTGAGCATGGCGGCAATGTCACGATAATCCTTTGCCTCAATCCGTTGCAGAATAACTTTCAGCTTGTGTGCCATCATGTCGACCAGCGAAGCCACGACCATGACCCCGTCTGCCGTCACCTCCGGTTCGCTGACCCGGCCATTGTCAATGTTCCCGAAAAAAGAAAGCTTGACGTATGCCGTGGCAGCCGAAACATCTACCGGCACAATGACTCCCAACGAGTCGGGCGTATCCTGGATGACCGTGGCATCTGCAAGTATAGGCAGACTTTTGTAAAGCCCTGATTTATCAAGCGGCTGGTCGGAGAAAAAATCAAAATCGATGGATTGACGGTGACCAAGGCGTAACGCAACCGCAGTGCCTCCATAAAGCACGAATCCAGCCTTGCGTACTGGAGCCAACGAGGACCAGACTGTTTGTTGGGAAGGGAGAAATATCTCCATATGGGGTACAAATGAATTCATCAGCACACTCTCCGTGTCGGCATTGGCGGCACACCACCTATTTCGGCAAGCCCCAGTCGATAATGCCAGTAGTGCCACGAGCGGGGGGAAAACTGCCCTGCCTCGGCGCGGATGAGGAATTCACGGGCCTGATCTTCTCCGACAGCATCCAGAACAGCAGTTACGTCTGCAAAATCGCCAAGGTTCATAACTTGAATAGCAATCCGTTCAGGACGCTTGAGTGCCTCGTCCGGCAGCATCCACCAAAGATATTTGGCAGCAAGGGTTTTGAAGAGAATGATTTCAGAATCTGTCATATCGGAAACCCTAAAAGACCCCGCCTTTCGGCGCCCCAGCATAGATCGCCCGGTTGTTTTTGGGTTTCTTCTGGTTCGTTTCGCCCTCTCAGTTTCGCTCTAATAGTACGAGGATCACGAGCGCAATGGAAAATCCCGAACACTATGCTCTGGTCGTCTTCTATTGTGAAGTATACGGCGTACGGGAATCTCCTAAAAAGACAGCGCCGGAATCTGCTATGAACCCTTGGATAAAGCAGAGGATTACGAGTAACCTCACCGGCGTAGGCATAAAATATCCGAAGAAATTCCTCGCCAAGGCCCGGGGACTTAGCTTCGTACCATTGTAGGCAGACGTAATATCTTCCTCGATTTCGGGAACGAAACGCAGCGTGTACGTCATTTCCTTCTTTCTATTTGTGTCCGAAGCGCCTCAAGAGATAAAAGGTTTCCTGGAGCGGCCTCATACCTTTTAAGCCTTATGTCCAGCTCCTCCATATGGCTCTGAGGGACAGGCACCTCGGACTCATCCGAAGCGATGCTATTCCACAAATCCTCAACCAAAAGGATCTTTTCCGGCGTGCTCAATTTTTTGATTTCAGAAATATCGCTCACGCGCATTGTTTTGCTCCTTTCTTGGTACTTGATGTTTGTCAGAATAATAACACATTCATCTCCCCGAAGCTATCACTCCAGCGTGAACTTTCACCTTTCGGTCGCGGAAGTTCATTACAAGCGCGCCTTCTATGATGATGAATGTCTCGTCTGTGTCAGGGTGGCTGTACCAGAGGAAGTCGCCTTTGAATTTCACGATTTTGAACTCGTAGTCGTTCATCTTGGCGATCACACCCACTGCATAGTCGCCGGCGGGCAGCTTTCCGAACTTGTCCGAAATGTTGATTTTCTCAGATGTCATTCTTTCTCCTCGCATAGCGCACAAATCAGCCGGCGCTCAAGCGATCGGCTGCATTTGCCTGGTTAGGCACGAAAACATGCCGTCTTTTGCTAATACCTACAACCCCTTCAACGATGTCACGATTAGAACCGTACGTGCCTTCGAAAACTCCTCAAAGGAATCAAACCCGAGGTTGGTGAGATCGGGGATTAAGTGCCTTTTACAGAATGCCGCATCTCGCGTCTGAATCCACTTGTCAAAAGGTGTGGCGTTCTTCGACAAGTTCTCTGATTCAGTGAGCAACTGAAGGTTGGCGAGGATGTTGTACTTCGACATGTAGGCTTGAATCTTCGCCTCGTCGTAACCTCGCTTCTTCAAAGCCCTCAATTGGAACTCAGACTTAGGGAAGATATGGTCCTCGTGGAAAACTGAATCCTTCCAATCACGATCGGGATAGAGCAATGACAAGACCAGATATGTGTATCGGCCTTGGTAGCCATATCCCAGGATGCGATCGATTTCAGCCTCATCAAGTCGCGGGTCAATTCCGAGCGATTTGTAGAGGAGATCAGATGGGAACGGGGTCGTAGGGCTACAGGTTTTCAACAATTCCCGCAACCGGGTCAAAGTAGTATCAGACGAACCGCCGAATGCGTTCTTGAGAGTTGAGAAGGTGAACCACTTGCGGATAGCAACCTGGGCATCGGCGTCTTCGGCCTTAGAGGACGTATCGAATGACGAATTACCACGTTTCATGATGTAGAAAGCAATCGGTAGCAGTGCCAAGGGAGCCACGACGTTCTTAGTGTTAAAACCAAAACGGGAGATAAGCCGCACTGTTGCTGACAGAAAGTCCTTGATATTCTCCCAATTCCCTTCGATGGTGCGAAGGTTCTTCCTCGTGAAGTTCTTGACTTGGTATTGGATGGGCAGGTTCTCACTGAGGTACAGACATGCTTTCAGCACGAAGTCCTTACCAAAACCGTATCCATTACCAAGCCCGTTAAGTGAATCAGTGAAGTCGTGGATTTCACTGCGTGCATCCAGCGTTTCCCACTTCGCAGTTGCAGTTGCGAGCAAAAGATCAGAGTATTCGAGGGGCTGCCCCGCCGAATTCGCTCTCACGAAGACCTGCAATACCTTGTCGTAATCCTGCGAATTCTCTTGGTAGTAGTTTCCGACAAGCGTCGTATGGATGCGGTTGTGCAAACGCCCGATCAACTTGTTAGCATTCTCCCGCTGGTCTTCTGGTAACGCCACCAGTCGTGGCTTCATATCCGACTTCGCATCCTCGGCGTCCTCGAAGTCCAGAATCCGCCCCACCAAGTACCAAAGCTGCGGCTTTTCACCGTTCGGATCGGCACTTTCTCGAAATGCGAAGCCGTAGGTCAGCTCTTCAGGATTGTCCTCATTGGGCACGGCTGGCTTCAACAGATTCAGGTAGAGACGTGTCTCTCGCCAACGATAGTAGAAGTAACGGTATTTCCCTCTGAGGCCGATAAGGAGCGAAGTAATACGCTGTTGGCCATCCAAGACGAGCTTGATGTCTTTCATGATTCCGGCCATGTTTGCAGGCGGATTGTGCGGGGACTCTCCGTCGAAATCTCGTATGAACTCGTAGACAGGCCACTCATCCTTGTTCTTTTGCTCCAGTAGCCAAAAGAGAAACGAGCCAATGGGAAAGTCAGCCATGATCGAGTCAAAAAGCCGTTCAATACGATCCGTGCCCCATACCAACTCTCGCTGTATAGCCGGGAGATAGATGTCACGATTGACTTGCCTGATTATGTCGCTGACTCGAATTGGGATGTATTCCATTCTGCTTCTCTCCTTTACGTGCCTAACAAGTTATTCTAAAATTTCTGGATATCTCCGGCGCATATTCAGGACTCCAGATAATAACCGTGCAATCGTATCCTTGCACTTATGGAATGCCCCCCCCCTATCCCATTTTGAATACGGTGGAATATCTATAAATCTCTTGACAAGTATAACGCAACCATTTTCTTCTTCCGCCGGTACGGGATAGCCGGGGATGCCGACGACGGGCCGCCCGTCCACCTTGGCCAGGAGCGCGGGCTTTCCGGGCATGACGGTGATGTCGTGAATGAACAGTTCGCCGAGTTCCTTCATGAGGGCAGGGGTGAAGTCTTCCGAACCGGCGGACGAGCAGGCGATCAGCATGATAATGTTGGGTCGACAGGTTCGTATTTGTATGAATTGGTAATAATAAGTATGCGTATGTCATTTTTTATCTTGAAATTCCCTTCTCCATCGTTTATGCTGCCGCTCGGTTGAAGGAGGGAATCATGTCGGACGAGATGATGAACACCAAGGAGGTCGCCGGCTACCTGGGCATCCACGAAAAGCAGGTTTACGCCCTGATCAAGACGGGGCGCATGCCGGCGACGCGCGTCACGGGGAAGTGGATTTTCCCGAAGAAGGTGATCGACGGCTGGATTGAGGCGAACGCCAAATCGGGCCTCGAACAGGCCAGGCAGAAGAGCGGACGGATCGCGGGCGCCCTGCTGGCCTCGGGCAGCAACGATCCGGTCCTCGACATCCTCCAGACCTGCCTGAGGAAGGCCCATCCGGAGTTCTTCATCTTCTCGGCCAACACGGGAAGCCGGGAGGGGCTCAGCGCCCTGGAAAAGGGCTTTACCGACATCGCCTGGTCCCACCTGCTCGATCCTGAAACGGGGGAGTACAACATCCCCTACTTAGACAGGCTGGTTCCGGGTGTCAAGGCCGTCGTCGTTAACCTTTTCTACCGGGAACTTGGTTTTGTGATCGCCCGGGGAAATCCCCGCGGCATCCGGGAATTTGCGGATCTCGTTCGGGAGGGAGTCCGTTTCGTCAACCGCCAGCCGGGTTCGGGGACGCGCCTGCTGCTGGATCACCATCTGGAGAAGGCCGGGATTCCCGCCGCCCGGATCGCCGGTTATGACCTGGAGGTGTTCACCCATATCGAAATCGGTCTCGCTGTCCTCTCCGGAGAGGCGGATGTGGGAATCGCCACAGCGGCGGTTTCGAGCATGCTCGGCCTCGATTTTATTCCGATAACAAAAGAGCGGTTCGACATGGTCCTCGATCAGTCGGTCTTCTTCCAGAGAGGGGTACAGGCCCTCATGGAAACGCTGGGCGGGGAAGCGTTCCGAAAAAGGGTCGGGCATCTGGAGAGCTATGACTTCCGGATTTCAGGAAAGATTCTCTATTCAAAACCATAAACAGCTTTGATGAATACCAAAAGGAGTCGGAGATGAAAAAAAGGTTATTCGCGGTTTTGTTTGCCTTGGTGCTCCGTCTTTATAAGGAGAAGATCATGAAAAGAGAAAGGAGAAGATCATGAAAAGAGAGTTGAAAAAGGTTTTGGGTGCGGCGCTTGTCGCCGCGGTATTCCTGATCGGCATGGCGCTGCCTGCCTCCGCGGCGGGGCCGGCGCAGAAAAACCTGATCCTGGCGACGACGACCAGCACCCAGGATTCGGGGCTCTTAGACGTCCTGATTCCGGTGTTTGAAAAGAAGACCGGCTATTTCGTCAAGACGATCGCCGTCGGCTCCGGCCAGGCGATGGCGATGGGGCAGAAGGGCGAGGCGGACGTCCTGCTCGTCCATTCCCCCGATGCGGAAAAGAAGTTCATGACGGAGGGATATGGCGTGAACCGGCTGATCGTGATGCACAACGACTTCATCGTCATCGGCGCGCCGGCCGATCCGGCCGCGATCAAGGGGGCCAAGAGCACGGTTGAGGCATTCAAGAAGATTGCCGCGGCCGGTTCCCTCTTTCTGTCGCGGGGGGACAACTCCGGGACCCATGCCAAGGAGAAGGGGATCTGGAAGGCGGCCGGGATCAACCCGGAGAGGCAGAAGTGGTACCAACAGACCGGCCTCGGGATGGGGCAGACCCTGAACGTTGCGGCCGAGAAGAAGGGTTACACGCTCGCCGACCGGGGGACCTATCTTGCCCTGAAGAAGAATCTTGGCCTGGAGATCCTCAAGCAGGGGGACCCGATCCTGCTGAATGTCTATCATGTGATCCCGGTCAACCCGGCCAAGTGGCCGAAGGTCAATGCCGACGGCGCGAAGACCTTCTCCGACTTCATGGTCTCTGCGGAAACCCAGGGGATCATCAAGACCTTCGGCGTGGAGAAGTACGGAGGGGCGCTCTTCTTCCCCGACGCGGGCAAAAAAGAGGACGATCTCGGCAAGTAGGGGGGACTCTCTTTTCGTTATTTGAACATGGGCGTCGCGGGGGGCTGGGTCTGAGCCTCCGCGACGCCCGCCGGAACAGGACGGGCGGTGCAATCGATGAATCTGATTATCGAAGGGATCCAAAAGGCCTTTTTTCTCATCTTCACGCTGGACGCGGAGGTCCTGGGGATCACGCTGCTCTCCCTGCAAGTATCGGGGACGGCGACGCTGATCAGCCTCTTCATAGGAATCTCCGTCGGGACGGCCGTGGCCCTTTCCCGTTTCCCGGGGAGGCAACTGGTCGTCAGCCTGATCAACACCGGGATGGGCCTCCCGCCGGTGGTCGTCGGCCTCTTCGTGACGATCTTCCTCTGGCGGAACGGGCCGCTCGGCTTTCTGGAGATCCTCTATACCCCGACGGCCATCATCCTGGCCCAGGCCGTCATCGCCACCCCGATCGTCACGGGGATCACCTTGGCGTCCATTCAGAATCTGCCGGTGAACCTCCGCCTCCAGATCCTCGCCTTGGGGGCCACGCGCGTGCAGATGGTCTGGCTCCTGGTCAAGGAGGCGCGCCTGCCGCTCCTGGCGGCCGTGATGGCCGGCTTCGGCGGCATCATCTCGGAAGTGGGGGCCTCCATCATGGTCGGCGGCAACATCAGGGGCTACTCCCGGGTCCTGACGACAGCGACGGTCATGGAGACGGGACGGGGGAACTTCGATGTCGCAATCGCGCTCTCGATCATCCTGATGCTCCTCGCCTTTTTCGTGAACGCCATCCTCACGCAGATCCAGCAGCGGGAGAGGCCCCGATGAATCCCGGAACCCATGCAGAAGCCCTGCTTCGGAACAAGAGGATTGTCAGGGGTGGCGACGGTTCCGGATATCCTTTGGATCCGGCGGCGGTTGCCCTGCCCCCCGAATCCCGTCCGGAAATCCTGCTGCAGGCCGAAAACCTTCTGGTCCGCCGGGGGGGGGCGACGGTCCTCGATATCCCAGCCTTCGATGTGCATCCCGGAGAGCTCCTGGCCCTGATCGGTCCGAACGGCGCGGGGAAATCGACGCTCCTGCTTACGCTGGCATGTCTGCTGAAACCTTCACGGGGCCGCTTTTCTTTCAACGGGCGGGAGATCGACGCCGGTCGCGGCGATGTCGAATACCGGCGCCGCATTGCGATGGTCTTCCAGGAGCCGCTCCTGTTCGACGCGACGGTTTTCGACAATGTCGCAGCAGGGCTGAAGATCCGCGGCATGGGACGGGAGGAGATCGGGCGGGTCGTTCCGGGTTATCTGGAACTTTTCGGCATTGCTCACCTGACGAAGCGCTCCGCCCGAAAGCTCTCCGGCGGGGAGGCGCAGCGGACCAGTCTCGCCCGGGCTTTTGTCACGAAACCGGAGATCGTTTTCCTCGATGAACCTTTTTCGGCACTCGATCCGCCGACGCGCGAGGCGCTGATCGGCGATCTCGAACGGATCATACGCGAGACGCACACGACGGCGGTGGCGTCGACCCATGACCAGACGGAGGCGCTCCGGCTGGCCGACCGGATGGCGGTGATGAACGGGGGGAAAATCGTCCAGATCGGGCCGGTCGCCGAGGTGATCAATCGGCCGGCGGACGGTTTCGTCGCCTCCTTCGTGGGGGTGGAAACGGTCCTGCCGGGACGCGTCCTCCGGAGTTCCGACGGGGTGTTCACGGCTGCTGTGGAAGGCGGCGAGATCCAGGCGGTTGGCCATCTCCGGCCTGGAGAAAGGGTCCTCTGCTGCATCCGGCCGGAACATGTGACCCTCTCCACGAACATCCCGCCGCCCGGGACGAGCGCCCGGAACGCCTTTCCCGGAACGATCCGGAAGATCACGCCGCTCGGGCTTTTCAACCGGGTCCTTCTGAACTGCGGTTTCGACCTTGTGGCCTATGTGACGCGCCAGTCTCTCGAAACTCTTTCCCTGGAAGAAGGAAAGCGCGTCATCGCCTCCTTCAAAGCGACGGCGGTCCATGTGATTCCCCGACAGGAACCGCGGCAGACGTAGCCCCATGCCGTCGCCCAGGGGATGCCTCTGGTCATTCCGATGCCGGCCGATGCCGGGTCATTTTCGGGGTGAACGCCCTCATGGATATCCGTTTTCTCAATCGCCGACGCCGTCCTCGACCGCCTGATCCACAACGCCTATAAGACCAACTTGAAAGGAGGATCGCTGAGAAAAAAATATGCCGGCTTGACCTGAAGGACCGTCTATGAGAAAGAACGAATAACCAGCGTCGCTACGCTCCGACTAGGGGTGGCGGAATCAATCGGAATACCCTGGCGCTTTGAATCGGAACAGCATGGCGGCTTCTTACGGAATCAGGTGGCGGAATAGGCGGAATAGGCGGAGGCCGCGCGAGCGGAATGAAACGGGAGCGGAGGCGAGTTATGGCGGGAAAATCGGTAAGAAAGGAAGAGAATAAGGAAGCGAAGAAGGTTCTGGCGCTGCTGGGGAGTCCGCGGAAGAAAGGGAACAGCGCCATTCTGGCGGCGCAGATCGCCAAGGGGGCCAAGGCGGCCGGGGCGAAGGTGGAAACGGTTTTCCTCCACGGTTTGAAGATCGCCCCCTGCAACTCCTGTTACGCCTGCCAGAAGAAGGGGAGCAAGGGCTGTGCCATCAAGGATGCCATGCAGGATCTTTATCCGAAGCTTCTTGCGGCGGACGCCTGGGTCATCGCGAGCCCTGTTTACTGGTTCACGATGTCGGCGCAGACGAAACTCTTCATGGACCGCTGCTTCGCGCTTTTAGCCTATGGCCAGGATGCCTTCGCCGGGAAACGGATCGCCATCGCGATGAGCTACGGCGACGCCGATCCGTTCGCTTCGGGCTGTGTGAACGCGCTCAGAACCTTTCAGGACGCATTCAGATATGCCGGGGCGAAGATCGTTGGGATGGTCTATGGGAGCGCGCTCGGGGCGGGGGAGATCCGGGCGAACGAGCCCCTGATGAAGGCGGCCGAGGATCTGGGGAAAAAGCTCGGGCGTTCGTTACCATAAAGAAACAAAATTCCCACTGGAGGGGGTTGGAAGGCGATTGGCGAGGGACGGCGTCAAGCTACCCTGTCTGGTGCTTTACAAACGGATGAGGTTCATATAGGCTATCTCCCCGTGACCAAGCCCTTTACAAGCGTAATGCATGATGTTCCGTTAATAACAAGGAGGCGTCAAATGGCCAGAAAGAAAAACGAGAAGAGCTCCCTCGGCCAGCGGGTGAAGGCCGGCCGGGCGAAGATGGGGATGAGCATTGCGGACCTTGCCCTGGAGACGGGGTACCAACCGGAGATCCTCAAAGGGGTCGAAGAGGAGAAGATCGTCCCGCCCGTGTCGCTCGTCCTCCAGCTCAGCCGCGTCCTCAAGCTGAACATGGACGAGCTGGAGACGGAGGGGGAGACGCAGGCGACGAAGCGGCGCTCGAAAAGCCACAAGAAGCGTGTTGACTCTTATGCTTACACATCGCTAAGCAAGCCGGGACCGGATAAGCACCTGCGGGGTTATCTGGTCACGGTCGACGCGCAGACCGAACACAAAGGGGTGGAGTTTCACCATGAGGGAGAGGAGTTCGAATTCGTCCTCAAGGGGGGGGTCACCATCCAGATCGGCGAGAACGTCACCCGACTGGCCCAGGGAGAGAGCATCCATTTCAATTCCGCCCTCCACCACAAGCTGAGCAACCCCAATCCGGAGGCCGCGGAACTGCTGGTGGTCATTTACGTTCCCTGAAAGGAGGCTGCGATGGCTTTTCAACTGACCCCGGAGCAGGAGATGATCCGGTTGATGGCGCGCGATTTTGCGAAGAAGGAGTTGGAGCCCTTCGCCGGCAAGTGGGATCGGGAGGAGACCTTCCCGGAAAAGGCCGTCCGAAAAATGGGGGGGCTCGGGCTCATGGGGATGATGATCCCGGTCGAGTACGGCGGCGCCGGGGCGGGCGCCGTGAGCTACTCCCTTGCCCTCCAGGAGATCGCCTACGCCTGCGCCTCCACGGCGGTGACGATGTCGGTGACGAACCTCTCCTCCGATCCGATCCTCAAGTTCGGCAGCGAGGAACAGAAGCAGCGCTACCTCGCGCCGCTTGCCCGCGGGGAGATGCTCGGGGCCTTCGCCGTCACGGAGCCGGACGCGGGTTCCGACCCCGGGGGGATGACGACGCGCGCCGAGGAGAGGGGCGACCATTATCTGGTGAACGGCTCGAAGATCTTCATCACAAACGGCTCTTATGCCGACGTGATTGTTCTGATCACCCGGATCGGCGCCGAGAAGTCGAACCGCGGGCTTTCCGCCCTCCTGCTGACGAAGGGGACGCCGGGTTTCCGCATCGGTCGGAGAGAGGACAAGATGGGGCTCCGGGCCTCCAATACCGTCGAGCTCCTCTTCGACGACTGCCGGATCCCGAGGGAAAACCTGCTCGGAAAGGAAGGGATCGGCTTCAAGATCGCGATGGTCGCCCTCGACAGCGGCCGGATCGGGATCGCCTCCCAGTCTCTCGGGATTGCGCGGGCCTGCCTCCACGAGGCGGTGGCGTACGCGAAGACGCGCAAGCAGTTCGGGAAGAACATCGGCTCTTTCCAGGCGATCCAGTGGATGATCGCCGACACCGCCGCCGAGATCGAGGCGGCCCACTGGCTTACCCTCTTCGCCGCCGACAAGAAAGACCAGGGGCTGCCCTTCAAGCGGGAGGCCTCGATGGCCAAGCTCTTTGCCTCCGAAATGGCCAACCGGGCGGCCTACCGCGCCGTCCAGATCCACGGCGGCTACGGTTACATGAAAGAATACAAGGTGGAGCGGCTTTACCGCGACGCGCGGGTCACCACGATCTACGAGGGGACCTCGGAGGTGCAGCGGCTCGTTATTGCCCGCGAGGTTTTAGAAGAGTGACCTTATGCTGACGGGTTTGCCTTTGGAGACGGACAGGATTGCCATCATCGGGCCGGGGCGCCTCGGGACCGCGTTTGCCTACAAGTTCGGCCGGGACGACAAGCGGGTGATCATCTATTACCATGATGGCGATGTCTGCCGAACGATCAACCGGGAACACCTGAATCCGCGGCACCTGACCGAGGACCTCGCGCGGCGTCTCGGCGGGATGGATCAGGTTCCCCGCCTCTCCCCGAAGGTCCAGGCGACCAACGATCTGGAACGGGTCGTCGAGGAGAACGATTTCATATTCCTCTCCGTCACGATGGACCGGCTTCCGGAGATCCTCAACCGGATCGAGCCGATCCTCCAGCACAAGGTCACGAATACCTGTTTCATTTCGGCGATCAAAGGCCTTACGGCGGTCGAAACGACCCGCCAACTCATCACCCCTTCCCAGCTCATCCGGAACCATTTCTTCAAACTGAAGGACCGGTTCGCCGTGGTTTCGATTGGCGGGCCTTTCTTCGATATGGACATCGCCTTGGGGAATCCGGTCTGTCTTACGGTGGCGGGAGCGAAGTCGATCTGTCGGACCGTTCGCAAGGAGTTTCTCGGTTCCAACCGCCGCGAGCTCACCTCCTACTACAATTTCGACTCCGTCGGGATCGAGGCGTGCGGCGCGCTGAAGAACATCGTGGCCAACGTCAAGGGGGTGGCGGACCGCCTGAATCTCGGCGACTCGATTCCCGGGACGCTCTTCTCCCGTTCCGGGGTGGAGGTGAGATCCCTCTCCCGGATCCTCGGCGGGAGCTTTCAGGCCTTCCAGAGCCAGGCGGGCGTGGGGGACATGTACATCACGCTTTCGTCGGATGCGAGCAAGAACCACCGCTACGGAAGCTATTTCTATGAGAGCTTCACCGGCAATCCGGTCGAGACCCATCTGAAGGTCCTTCAGCGGATCGACGGAAAGCCGGAGGGGCCCAATACCATCCTGAATGTCCATAAGTTCCTGGAGAAGCGGAACATGTACAGCCCGATCTTTCACTGCGCCTACAAGATCTTCAACGACGAGAGGACCCGGGAGGCCATCCGGGAACAGATCCTCCAGGCAACGCAGTTCGACCGCCGGACGAAGGAGTACATCGGCCCGGTATCGAGACTCCTCTACCGATTCTTTCCCAACCTCTGGTACCGGCGCAACCGGGGAGTCCTCGCGAATCCATAAAGGGTGTCCGATAAATTGATAAGGGCGATTTTGACGCCGCCGCACGGTGTTTCCAAAAGTCTTCCCAACGGTTGCTCAGAGTAGTGCAGCGCAGGGCGATAATGAACATGCCGACAACACGAAGAGTCTCTCTTTTCCTCACTTGCGGCGCCGACGCCCTCTACCCCAGTGTGGGCCGGGCCTCGGTGCGCGTGCTGGAAAGCTATGGCGTTGACGTCGATTTTCCGGAAGAACAGACCTGTTGCGGCCAGCCCTGGCTGAACACCGGCGACGCCAAAAGCGCGAGAATCATGGCGCTTCATTTCCTGAAGGTTTTCGAGCGCTCGGAGGCCATTGTCGCGCCCAGTTCTTCCTGCGTGGATACGGTCAGGAACCGTTATTGGCCCCTATTCAAAGGGGAGCCCAAGCTTCAGGACCGCTTCCGGAAACTGGCCTCAAAAACCTACGAGATTTGCGAGTATATGCACCGCATACTGGACATTCCAGGACTTCCGCCCCATCCGGAACCCGCCCGCACCACCTACCATTCCAGTTGCCGCACCCTGCGCGGCATCGGACTGCGCGGAGTGGCCGAGAACTACCTGAAGCAGATGTTGGGCGATCATTTCGTCCCCCTGCCCGATGCGGACGCCTGTTGCGGGTTCGGCGGCAGTTTCAGCGTCAAATTCCCTGAAGTTTCGGGCAAAATGATGGAAGACAAACTGGGGAATATCGTTCTTACCGGCGCTTCAACCGTTGCCGCCCTGGACATGAGCTGCCTTACCCACCTTTCGGCGGGCGCCAGGAGGCAAAATCTTGGCCGGCTTCGCTTTGTCCACCTTGCCGAACTGATGATGGAAGCGCTGGAGGGCAAAACGCGATGAGCCCTATTGTCCCCAATTTCCGAAAAGCATCCCGCGAGGCCGTGCGAAACTCCCAGGTCATCGCCGCAGTGCGAAAAACCGCCAACCTCCTTTCCGGAATGATGGCGCTGGCCGTCGCTAACACACCCGATTTTGAAGCGCTTCGCAACTATGGGCGCACCCGAAAGCTGGAAATCTCCGGCGATCTGGAGAAATACGCGCAATCTTTTGCCGCCAATGCCCAGGCCGCCGGTGCGGTTGTCCATCGGGCAAAAGACGCAGCAGAAGCGGCCCGTCTTGCCATCAAGATAGCCGCCGACAACGGCGCCAAAACCGCCGTCAAGGGCAAGTCGATGACCGCCGAGGAAGTAGAGTTAAACGAGGCGCTGGAGGCAGCGGGCGTCACCGTCACCGAAACCGATCTGGGCGAGTTCATCATCCAGCTTGCAAATGAGAAGCCCTCGCACATCATGGCCCCGGCAATCCACAGAAGCCGCGCCCAGGTGGCGGAACTCTTCACCGACAGGCTTGGCACGCCGCCGGACCTAAGTGTTGAGGCGTTGGTAGCCGCCGCGCGAAAAGAGCTGCGCGAAAAGTTTTTGGCCGCGGATATGGGGATCACCGGAGGCAATTTCGCCATCGCCGACACCGGCGCCATCGTGCTGTTAAGCAACGAGGGCAACATCCGCATGGCAACCACCCTGCCGCGCATTCAACTGGCGGTGGTGGGCATCGACAAGATCATCCCGGAAATGGCCGACATGCCCAAGTTTCTGGCGCTGCTGGCCCGGTCCGCCGCCGGCCAGACGATTTCCTCCTATCTGTCGATCGTCACCGGCCCGCGCCGCGCCGGAGAGGAAGAGGGGCCGGAACAATTACACATCATCCTTTTGGACAATGGCCGCTCCCGAATCGCCAAAGGCCCTTACCGCGAGATATTGCACTGTCTGCACTGCGGAGCGTGTCTATCCCACTGCCCCGTGTACCGGGCGGTGGGCGGCCATGCCTATCAGGCCGTCTATCCCGGTCCGATGGGTTCGGTCCTTTCACCGCTGATCTCCGGGCTTGAAATCTACGCCGATCTGCCAAACGCCTGCACCCTTTGCGGTCGCTGCGCCGAAGTGTGCCCGGTGTGCGTGCCTTTGCCCGATTATCTTCGGGATCTGCGCTCCGACGTCAATAAACCGCCTTTGATGATGAAAATGGCTGCCTTTGGCGCGCATACCCCTTCCCTCTACCGGCTTGGAATGATCGCAATGCGTCAGATGCTGAAAAAAGGCGTCAAGGGGCTGATGGCGCCGGCGCTGAAAGAATGGACGGTGTGCCGTGAGCCGCCCGAACCGCAAGCGGGAGAGAGTTTCCGCGACTGGTGGAAAACAAGGAGCCACGGCCAATGATCCTCAATCAATACTTGGCAAAGGCCCAGGGCGTGGGCGTCCATGTTGAGCTTTTGAGCTTGTCCGATCTCAATCGGCGCCTTGCGGCGCTTGTCGGCGAACTCAAGGCCAAATCCGTCGCGCTTCCACTGATCGGCTGGCCTGAGCCTCTTCTTCGCACCGTGAAGACCGAAGTTGAGAAGTGCGGTTCTGCTACAGTCTCGCCACGACGAAGAATGGACGGCAGCTACGAATGGAACCGGTCGGCCCTGGGTTCTGCCAACCTGGGCATCACCTTTTGCGGCGCATTTATCGCGGAAACGGGAAGCCTTGCCTTCCCCTCCGGGCCAGGCCTTGGGACCTTGGCCTCCCTTTTGCCGGAAACACACCTGGCGCTCAGTTGCGCAAAAGATTGCCGGCCCGACCTTGGCGGCTATCTGGCGGAATTCGGCGCCGATATCCCCTCGCGCCTGACCTTCGTCACCGGCCCAAGCCGCACCGGAGACATTGAAGCCTCGATGACCACCTGCGTACATGGGCCGGGAAGGGTTCTGCACTGGATTATTACGGGGGATTTTAGCTGAAAAACAGGAATTCGGTTAGACGGTAAGGCGGGTGATGGCCTATACCATCAAATACTTCTTCTTCACCTCTTCGTTCGCTTTGAGCTCGGCAACGGTCCCTGAGAAGCGAATTCTCCCGTTATCGATGACATAGGCCTTGCTGATCATCTTCAGCGCCGATCTTACGTTCTGTTCTGACAGGAGGATGCTGATGCCTGCATCCCGCAGCTTGAGAATCTGCGCTTCCAGGTCACGGACAATAAGCGGCGCCAGTCCTTCCGTCGGTTCGTCAAGCAGGAGCAGTTCCGGCCCCCCCATAAGGGCCCTGGCAATGGTGAGCATCTGCTGTTCGCCGCCGCTCAGGTTCCCGGCCCTTCTTGTTTTGATTTCACCCAGAGCGGGGAAGAGCCCGTAAACCCTCTCTTTATTCCATTCGGTTCCGCTGCGGAACACGATCTCCAAGTTGTCATCGACGCTTAAATCTGCAAAGACCCTGCGATCATCAGGGACATAACCGATCCCTTTTCGGAAGAGCAAAAATGGTCTGTGGCCTGTAATGTCTTCATTGTTAAAGGAGATTTGCCCTTTTCGGGGAGGGGTAAGGCCCATGATGCTCCGCATGGTGGTGCTTTTCCCGGCGCCGTTTCTCCCCAGAAGACCGACCACCTCTCCTTTGTTGACAGCGAGGGAGACGCCGAAGAGGATATGGCTTGAGCCGTAATATGTTTCAATCCCCCTCACATCAAGCATACGTCGCTCCCGCCAAGATACGCATCCTGTACCGCCTCGTTGCACCGCACCTCCTCGCAGGACCCCTGGATCACCGTACCGCCTCTCACCATAACCATAATACGGTTGGCGATCCCGAAGACGATCTCCATGTCATGTTCACAGAAAAGGATGGTAAGTCCCATGGTTTGGGAAAGCTTTTTTATGAGGTCAATGCACCGGGAGGTCTCTTCGGCGGCCATGCCTGCGGTGGGTTCATCGAGGATCAGGAACTCGGGGTTGCCCCCCAAGGCCATCGCGATCTCCAGGACTTTGCGGTCACCGTGGGAGAGCAGCGCCGTAGTGCGGTTTTTTTTCTTCAGGAGGCCGACACTTTCGAGGATCTCATCCGTTTCCTTGATTGCCAGACTTGCCGAAGGGGTAAAGAGGTTCCAGGTCATTTTCTCGCGTGACAATACCGATATCTGCACGTTCTCAAAAACGGTAAGCCTTTGAAACACATTGACGATCTGAAAGGAGCGGGAGATTCGCTTTCGGCAGACTTCATGGGGAGGAAGCCCTGTAATGTCTTCATTTTTAAAGAGCACCCGGCCTGAATCAGGCTTGATAATTCCTGTAATGAGGTTGAAGAGGGTTGTTTTTCCTGCCCCGTTTGGCCCGATCACTGCGACGATTTCACCTTTTCCCACGGCAAGGTTTGCATCGTTCACCGCTTTGAACCCATCAAAGGTTTTTGATAGGGATGTTACCTCTAACACTTATTGTCCCTCTATTTCCGGTTCCATAAATCCCCTTTTGAATTTTTCCTCAACATAGCCCAGGATGCCGTTGGGCAGGAATAAGATGACGAGCATCATGATGATGCCGAGAACAAGCGCCCAATAGTCTGTATAGGCGCTTACAAATGTTCTCAGGGCCACGATGACGGCAGCGCCGAGCATAGGCCCCAGGAATGTAAACCACCCCCCCAGCAAACACATGATGAGGATTTCCAGGGAGAGGGTCCAGAAAAGCATGTCGGGGAAAACCGTATTATCAACAACAACAAAGAGAGAACCTGCAACCCCCGCAAAAAATCCGGCAAGGACAAGGGCAAGGAGTTGATGCATTCTGACGTTTATGCCGATCATCTCGCTTCTCACCGGATTGTCCCTGATGCCCTGGAGGGCGCTCCCGAAAGGAGAGCGGATAATTTTCCACATTACAAAAAGAGATGCGAGCGTAATGATCAACGTATAATAGTAGGCGCTCTTTGGTGATGAAAGCATCTCCGGAATGGGTATGCCGTGTATCCCGTCGTCGCCTCCGGTAAAGGAATACCAGCGGTAAACAATGGCCCAGACAAGGGAACCGAGAGATATCTGCAGCATGCCGAAGTAAAGCTTGGAAAGGCGGATACAGATGATGCCGATAACAAGGCCGAATGCGGCCGATGCCAGGGGCCCGACAATGAATGCAAGCATGGGGGGCAACCCTGTCTTCGTCAGCATAAGCGTTGTTCCGTAGGCGCCAACCCCATAGAATACGGCATGGTGGAACTGAAAAATCCCTCCGTATCCGAGAACAAGATTCAGGCTTGTGGCAAGAAGACCGTAGAGCAAAATGATCGAGACGAGATAAACGTAAAATCGCGGGAGAAATACAGGGAACAACAGAAGAACGATGATGCCCGCACCCAGCCCCAAAATGGTTTGCCTGCTCATACGCACTCCATTACCATGTGGACTTGAGGAGCCCGGTTGGCCTGAACAGCAATACGACAACTACGGCGAGATAGGGGAAAATAATTCCAAATTTCGGCCATATGAGAATGCCCAGCGACTGCGTAAGGCCGAATATCAAGGCGCCGAGCAGTGCGCCCCAGATGTTCCCCAATCCTCCCATAATGACAATGAGAAATGCCTCTATAATGAGGTTATGGTCCATGCCGAGGGTAACGCTTACCGTAGGCGCCACAAGGACGCCCCCAAGCCCGGCAAGGTAACAGCCGATGACAAAGACGGTTGCAAAGACCCGGCTTACGTTGATGCCGACAGCGCCTACCATCTCCCTGTCCACTGCCGCCGCCCGCGCTATCTTCCCCATCTTTGTCTTGTTCGTCAGAAGATAGAGGAGTATGGCCACAACGGGGCCTGCAAGGAGGAGGAAGAGGTTATAGAGGGGAAAGGGAAGGCCTCCGAATAGGGGCACAAAACCCTGAAAAATATGGGGCACCGGTACGGATTTGTACTCGCCGCCCCATACAAGTTTAACCAGGTCGCCAAAAACAAGGGAAAACGCAAAGGTCAGGAGGAGGAGCATGAGGTGCTCCCGCTCGTAGAGAAACTGAAACATCCCCCTTTCCGCAATAAGGCTTATCAAGGCCACAATTAAAGGGGCAATGACGAGAGCTATCCAGAAACCGGCAGAGCCGCCGCCGGACAGCTTCGTTACCGTGAAAGCGGTAAATGCCCCGATCATATAGAGAGAGCCGTGGGCCACATTGGGGATTCGGAGGACTCCCAGAATGAGGGTCAGGCCTGAGGCCACAATGAAGAGGATGGTGGTGCGGCTCAGGCCCACAAAAACCTGCGACAGAACACCCGCCGATATGATCGAATAGACGGCGTCCATGTATAGAACTCCTGTGAGAAGGCTCCTACTTGCGGACCCTGAGTACCTCATCACAGGTAGGCATATAATCTTTTGCCTGGATTACCTGAACATCGCCTGCTACGAGAAAGTCATACTTGGGATTCTTCGTCGTTACCCCAAAATACATGGGAAGCTCAAGCTGGTGGTCGCACCCTCTGATGGCCATTGGGCCCACAGGGCTGTCGAGCGACATGCCTTCGAGGGCCTTGATCAGACCTTCCGTATCAATCTTGCCGGCCTTTTTGTACCCTGCGGCTATGAACCGGGCTGTCATATACCCGGAAAGGGCGCCGATTCTCGGTTCTCTGTTGTATGCCCTCTTGAATTCATCGACAAAGGCCCTGTTCGACGGGGTATCGGGATAGTAGAAGAAATAGTTGGCCGTTCCGAAGACGCCTTCAGGCGCGTTTTGTCCCTGGGGTTTCAGAACGGAAAGCTCGATCGCCGTATGCTGATAGAATGGTATTTTCTGGCTTAACCCGGTTGCCTTTGCGGCCTTCTGGAAATTGACCATGCCGGCGCCGCCGGTGGCTGCGATGATGAAATCAGGCTTGGCTGCAAGAATCTGGGTAATATAGGGGGTAAAATCGGCTTCTCCGACCTTCCACCACGATTCTCCAGCCTTCTGTACCTGCGGTTTCAACTTTTTCAGGTTATTCCATAGACTGTTCGCAATGGCGTGGCCGTATTCATAATCGTCGCCGGCGATCCAGTATTTTATGTATGGTTTTTTCGCCAGTGCAACGGCGGCGGCCTTTCCTACCATTGCGGTATTTTCGTTCATATTGAATATGTACGGGTGTCCTTTTTCGCCTATGATCTTCTCACTTTTCGAAAAGGTCACAAAAAATGGCAGCTTTTCTTTTTTCGCGAAATCGGAAATGGCGAGGGCTGTGGCGCTGTTGATCGTACCCATGAGAATGTCAACCTTTTCCTTCAGTACAAGCTCTTTTGCCATGGCAAGGCCGATATCCGGTTTGAACTTCTCGTCGCGGGTCGTATATTCAATCTTTTTCCCGAGGACGCCGCCCTTTGCATTAATTTCATTGACGGCAAGCTTGAAACCATCCAGGACATCCATGGTAAATGTCGTTGCGGGCCCTGTGTAGGTGTCAACAATGCCCACCTTTATTGTGTTTTGGGCATACGTGAGTGGACATACCATGAACAAACCGACAAAAAGCAACAAAGACATGGAAAGTAATACTGATTTCTTCATAAATACACCTCCTTGCGTTGGATTTGGATATTCTTTTTGATAAGACATCACTTTCGAGAGCTTGAAGTATAAGGAGGCTGTTTTTGTTTGTCAAGGGATATTTTGGTCATAAATAACCCCTTGACATCCGTTTTTACCCTGTGTTAGGAAGACTCTAAAGTCGGGAAAAGCAGGAGTCGTGAAGATGCGTGCAAGAGTTAAAATGTTGTTCTGGCGGTGGCGGACGATGGTCGTCTGCCCGTAGCTCTTCAAAAAGAGGGGCTGTGGGCGGGGTAAACCCCTTCCCATGCTCAGAATGATCATATAGCAAGCCATGGGAAGTTCCCATGGCTTTTTTGTTTTGAGGGGTTTGAAGGATTATTGCAGTCATGGACTTTTGTTATGGTGAGCTTGTCGAACCATGACGCAAACGGTCATCCTTCGACAGGTTCAGGATGACAGGGATTTCCACTAAAAAAAGGAGACGGATTATGGAACAGACCAAGGTTGTTTTGGCGGATCACGAGATCCCGAGGCAGTGGTACAACATCCAGGCGGATTTGCCCAAACCGATGAGTCCCCCCCTCCATCCGGGGACGGGGAAACCGGTCGGGCCGGAGGATCTGGCGCCGATCTTCCCGATGAACCTCATCGAGCAGGAGGTGAGCCAGCAGCGGTGGATCGACATCCCCGACGAGGTCATCGAGAAATACCTGATTTGGCGGCCCAGCCCCCTCTGCCGGGCCAGGAATTTCGAGAAGCTCCTGGGCGCCCCCGTGAAGATCTACTACAAGAATGAGAGCCAGAGTCCTGCCGGCTCCCACAAGCCGAACACCGCCATCCCGCAGGCCTATTACAACAAGGTCTTCGGCGTTAAACGGCTCTCCACGGAGACCGGCGCCGGCCAGTGGGGGAGCGCGCTGGCGATGGCTTGCAAGATGTTCGACCTGGAGTGCAGGGTCTTCATGGTCCGGGTGAGCTACGAGCAGAAGCCCTACCGGCGGATGATGATGAACACCTGGGGCGCCGAGTGCATCCCCAGCCCCAGCGACCGGACCGAGGCAGGGCGTCAGGTCCTGGCCGCGCATCCCGATTCCCCGGGGAGCCTCGGGATCGCGATCAGCGAGGCGGTAGAGGACGCCGTCTCCCGGGAGAATTCCCGATATTCCCTGGGAAGCGTCCTGAACCACGTCCTCATGCACCAGACGATCATTGGTCTGGAGGCGCAGAAGCAGTTCGAAAAGATCGGGGTCTATCCCGACGTGGTGATCGGCTGCGCGGGGGGCGGGAGCAATTTCGCCGGCACCGCGCTCCCCTTCGTCCGCGACAAGATCCACGGAAAGCAGGTGCGGATCATCGGGGCCGAGCCCGCATCCTGCCCGACAATGACAAAGGGGCCGTTCGCTTACGACTTCGGCGACCTGGCGATGAAGACGCCGCTGCTGCCGATGTACACCCTCGGCCACGGCTTTGTCCCGGCGCCGATCCATGCCGGGGGGCTTCGCTACCACGGGATGGCGCCGATCATCAGCCATCTTCTCCGGGAGGGGTTGATTGAGGCAACGGCCTACGACCAGATCAAGACCTTCGAGGCCGGCGTCCAGTGGGCGCGGACCGAGGGGATCATCCCGGCCCCGGAGACCAACCACGCGATCGCTGCGGTCGTCGCGGAGGCCAGGCGCGCAAAGGAGGAGGGGAAAGAGCGGACGATCCTCTTCAACTTCAGCGGCCACGGGATGGTCGATATGGCGGCCTATGATGCCTACCTTTCCGGGAAACTGGCGCCCCATGAACTGCCCGATGAAGAGATCCAGCGGGCGCTGAAAGCGATCGCGGGGTTCCCGAAACCGTGATCAAATCGATTCTCCGGCCATTCGTTCCTTTCGCGAGGGGATGAATGGCCGGGGATCGGCACGGATTCCATCGGGCCGTCCCGTTCGGGGCGGCCCCTAAACAAATTGTGTAAAACGGATCTACGCCTCGTTTGGCTCGGAGGGCGTTGTCTCTTCATCCGCCGATTTGCGCCCCGTTTCATCCCGCTGTGTGGTTCTTTCTGATGGCATGGATGTCGGCTTCCCCATAATTTTCTTGCAACCTCCCGATGCATCCATTAGAGTTTTCCTAAGACATCCGTATTGAGGCCTTTATTTCGCCGCACAGGGTCTAAGATGTCATTCCCGCTTTACGTAGGTGTTCATTCCTGAAATGGGGAAAACCTTAACGGCGATCATCTTTGTGCTGCTCATGTTCGTGTCCCCAGCGGGCGCCGGTGTTGGGGAACTCCGCATGGAAAACAGCCGTTTCGTCATCCGCTATGCCGCGGGGGACGAGGGGCTCGCGGCGGAGTTGGAGCGCGAATCCCTCCGGATCCGGGAGAGGGTCATCGCCGATATCGGGGTGGATTTTGCTGAAAAGACGGAGATCTGTCTCTGCCCGACGCTGGAAGCCTTCCGCGAGGCCCAGCCCGGCGGGACCTGGATTCCCCTCTGGGCCATTGGGGTTGCCTATCCCGCACAGAACGTCATCGTCCTGCGTTCGCCGCGGGCGGCCAAGGGGAGCCGGATCGATGTTGTTGACGTCTTTGCCCACGAGTTCAGCCACATTGCCCTGGGGCGAGCCCTCGTGGGGGTGACGGTTCCGGTGTGGCTGAACGAGGGGCTTGCGATGTACGAGGCGCGGGAGTGGACCTTTTCCCGGATCTCCGTCCTGACGAGGGCCTCCCTCATGGACCGGCTGATCCCGCTGCCGGTCTTAACGCTGTCGTTTCCCGCGGAGGAGGGAGCGGCCGAACTGGCCTATGCGGAGAGCTTCATGTTTGTCTCCTTTCTCATCAACAAGGTGGGGCGGGAGGCCTTCCATCGCCTGATCCGGGACTACACCCGTTACGGGGATCTGGAGGGGGCGCTCCGGCGGGGGACGGGGATGAACATCGCTGATCTGGAGGAGCGGTGGCTGGTCTATCTGAAGCTCCGCGTTTCCTGGATCCCGATCATCACGAGCGTTTCAACGCTCTGGTTTATGGCCGCACTCATCTTCGTTTACGGGTACGCACGGAAAAAGCGGCAGGCAAAACGGCGTCTGAAAGAGATGGAGAAGGAAGAGGAATCCGAAGAATGGTATCCAAACGGCTGATCACGACAGGTCTTATTCTGATCTTTCTCAGGACTGCCTTGCTTTCCGGGGAAAGGGAGGGACAGCTCCCGGTTTCCCCCGCAATCAAAACACGGGATTCCCTTTTATGCAGGGGATGATCGGGACAACAAAGGGGGATGGGATGGCCGAGAAAAGGGGATCAGCGGACGAAAGGGTAAAGTCCTGTCGGGAACGAATTATCCGTTGTCCGCGACTCGGCGGCGAGGTCCCCTTTTCCTACTGTGAACGGGAGGCGGGGGAGCTTCCCTGC
>Ga0210051_1001215_pt1 | contig 25894 bp, 30 predicted proteins | sample CryGey092014_all_FD_185464 | JGI IMG/M metagenome (GOLD analysis project Ga0210051, IMG submission 185464) | Groundwater microbial communities from aquifer - Crystal Geyser CG23_combo_of_CG06-09_8/20/14_all (SPAdes) (version 2) | ecosystem: Environmental > Aquatic > Deep subsurface > Groundwater...
TATTAAAATAGTGTTTACAAGTGACATATAAAACTTATTGACATAATAAGTAGTTTGTGGTTTACTACACATTAGACAGGTAAAAGGTATGATGACCGATATAAAGAAGGACGAAATACGGGATATCCCTACACTGGAACAGCAGACCATTAAGATGCTGGAGCTTACGCAGGTAATGTTTAGAACCTCCTTTGATGGTTTGATGAAAAACGACATTCCCACCTTGGATCAAGTGCTCAGGGATGATAGCAAGATAACGGAATGGTACAATAATCTTACCGCAGCTACCGTAGAAATTTCTAAACAAAAGCCATTGGATAAAGATAAAGAAAAAATAGTAATATGGGTAGATATTATTAGTAGCATCGAAAATATCGGAGATTGCTGTGTGTCGCTTGTAGAGCAGATTGAATACAAAATCAGCGAAAAGGCATTATTTAGCGAAACTGCCGTACAAGAATACAAAGATTTACATAGCAAGGTGGAACAGATTTTAAAAGATGTAACTGAAGTAATAAAAACCGGCAACAGGACGCTTGCGCAAGAGGTTTTAAAATCCGATGCTGCCTTAGATGAATTGGTGGATAAATACAGGGCTAATCATATCGATAGGTCTGCAAAGGGAATCTGTGATGAATGGGCTAAGATTAGATATCTGGAAATGCTGGATATTACCAGGCGAATTGCGGATCATTGCCGGGAAATTGTCGGAAAGCTGATAGAAAGATAAATCAGCTTACGATATTTTATATACATTACGTTAAAGGGGGAGGTCGCAAGCGACCTGAGAGTCCCGCATGGGCGGGAGACCCTATGAACCTGATCTGGGTAATGCCAGCGTAGGGAAGAAGAAACCAATAAAACCCCTATGGCGGCATAGGGGTTTTTAACTATAAGAGGAGGTGGATGTTATGTTTCAAAAGGTGAGTGAGGCGCAGATAAGCAGGGCAATCGTTAGTGAATTCAGTAAGTGGTTTGAAGACTATATTATATCAGATGTGATTGTGGTTGGTGGCGGGCCGAGCGGATTAATAGCGGCTAGAGATTTAGCCAAAGAAGGCTTTAAGACTTTGGTTATTGAAAGCAATAACTATTTAGGGGGCGGGTTTTGGATTGGAGGGTATCTAATGAATACCCTTACATTTAGAGCTCCTGCTCAAAAGATGCTCGATGAGCTTGGCATTCCATATAAAAAGGCAGACGAAGGATTATTTACCGCTGATGGCCCAAATGCATGTTCAAAGCTTATTTCCGCGGCTTGTGATGCAGGGATAAAGATTTTAAATATGACCAAGTTTGATGACGTAGTTTATAGGAATAAGAGAGTAGAAGGTACTGTTATTAATTGGACACCTGTTTCCGCATTACCAAGGCAGATTACCTGTGTTGACCCTATTTCCTTAGAGTCAAAAGTGGTTATTGATGCTACCGGCCACGATGCCTGTGTATGCCGCAGTTTAGAGAGAAGAAACATCTTAAAACTGGCAGAATTTGGACCGATGGATGTCAATTCTTCTGAGGATATGGTGGTAGAAAAAACCGGCCAGATTCATCCGGGATTAATCGTGACAGGCATGGCGGTTTCAACGGCCTATGGCATACCCCGCATGGGGCCGACATTTGGAGGCATGTTATTATCCGGAAGAAAGGCGGCGGCTGAAGCAATAAATATCCTCTCAAAGAAACCTCATCCGGTAAAAGAAGAGGTTATGGTGTAGGACTTGACCGGATATAAGATAAAACAGACGCCTCTCTTTTTGATATAGAAGGGAGGCGTTTTTGTTAAGGGATATATATGGCTAAGGCAATAGCACTCTTATCAGGCAGGTTAGATAGTATTTTAGCAACGAAGCTTGTCTTGGAGCAAGGCACTGAACTGGAAGCCGTTAATTTTGTCACGGTGTTCTGCACATGCGCTGCAAAGGGAAAGACATGTCTTGCCGGTAAATCAGCGGCAGATAAATTAAGAATTAAGCTCAAGGTCTTTGAAGTGAGCAAGGAGTATTTTGAGATTATCAAGAATCCAAAATACGGATACGGCCGCAATATGAATCCATGTCTTGATTGCCGTGTTTTCATGTTTAAAAAAGCAGCTCAGTATATGAAGGAAACCGGAGCGCCTTTTATTGTCACCGGTGAAGTTTTGGGTGAACGGCCGATGTCTCAAAGAAGAGACGCAATGCAAATTATAGAAAGGGATAGCGGTTTAAAAGGTTTAGTGTTGAGGCCGCTTTCAGCGAAGTTCTTTGAACCTACTATTCCTGAAAAAACAGGGATAGTAAATAGAGAGGCATTTCTTGCTATTCAAGGACGTTCTCGAAAACCGCAAATCCAGCTTGCCGATAGCCTGGGTATCAATGATTATCCCTGTCCTGCCGGAGGATGCCTTTTAACAGATTCCGGATTCGCGAATAGGATGAAGGATTTAATAAGGCATAAACCGGATTTTACTATTAACGACGTTCAGCTTTTAAAGCTGGGAAGACATTTTCGGCTTACTCCGGAAGCCAAATTAATCGTGGGAAGAAACCAGGATGAGAATAAGAGGTTACTAAATTTAGCAAAAGATGGCGATTTGTATTTTAATCCGTCTGAAGTAAGAGGGCCGACCGGAATAGGAAGAGGTGTTTTTAATAATAATAGCCTTTCTGTAGCCTCTATCATAATCGCCAGATATAGCGATGGAAAGCTTAATGGGCAAATAAAAGTTATTTGCAGACAGGAGTCCAATAGTAATACAGTTTCCATTACGGCGTCTTCACTTGGGTTGAACGAACTTGAAAAAATAAGAATCTAAAATTTGGCTTGACATACCCCTATGGGGTATATTATCATAAGCTTAACAGGACAGGAGGGCAAAATGAGAAGGTTATTGTCTATATTAGTAGTTTCAGTAACGCTTTTACATGTTACTTATCTTTATGCTCAACACGATCATGAGCATAGCCATGATATGGGCAAAACAGCCATGCATCAAGAGAGCGAAGATTTGGGGATTTGCCCGGTCATGCGGGGAAAGGCGTCAAAAGATTATTCTTATGTTTATGAGGGCAAGACATATTATTTTTGCTGTCCTTCATGTGTAGAAGAGTTTAAGAGCGATCCTGAAAAATACATTTCCAAAATCAAGGAAGTAAATTTAGAGGCCTACCAGTTTGGGTTTGTGCCTGATCCGATAATTGTGAAGAAGGATGACATTGTGAAATTTAGCATTACTTCAAGAGATGTGCCTCACGGCGTATACATTAAGGAATATGGAATAAATGTCTCTGTTAAGAAGGGAGAGATCAAAAAAATAGAATTTATCGCTGATAAAGAAGGCGAATTTTATATATTATGTTCTGTTTATTGTGGCAGTGGCCACTCGCAGATGAAGGGAAGGTTTATCGTTGAAAGATAAGAAGAACATAGTAATTGCGCTTCTGACAATATTATGCTTGATTAGAATTCCTCAGGCAGGCTTTAGGTTTATCTTTTGGATTTTGAGCGGAATTGTTTTGTGTTCCGGGTTAGATATTCTCATTAACAGAATACGTTGGAAAAAAAGTATTCTCCCCAAGAGCGCTATCATTACAGGATTTATTGTTTCCGGGATTTTGGATTATCATCAACCGTTTTATATGCTTGCTATTATCGCGACCTTAGCCGTATTGTCTAAACACATCATACAATATAAAGATAAGCATATCCTTAATCCGGCTAATTTTGCGCTTTTTACGGCATCCGTTTTTAAGCTCCCCCTTACGTGGAGTATAGAATCAAATATATACCTTATCATCTTAGTAGGGCTATACCTGGCTTATAGTATCAAAAAGATATTCCAAGTTATAGGCTTCCTGGTATTTTTTTCGGTATTCTCCCTGATAAATAGAATTAACCCATTTATTTTTATAAGCTGGTTTTTCCTTTTCATTATGCTTATCGAACCGAAAACTTCAGGGTTTGGTATGAAACGCGGTTTTGTATTTGGAGGTATTTCCGGCATCACAGCGTTTCTCATTTATAAGTTTGTTCCTGTTATAGATATTTTTACAGGTTCTTTATTTGTCGCCAATTTGGCAAATCCCGTCTTACAAAAGATTAGAGGCTAACAATGAAGCATAAGACCACACATAAGGAAAATTTGAGCGCTCTAAGCAGAGTAGAGGGGCAGGTGCGGGGCATACAAAATATGGTAGAGAAGGAAAAGTATTGTATTGACATAGTCAATCAAATACACGCCGTTGTTAACGCATTATACAGAGTTTCAGAAAAAATTCTCACCAAGCATATAGAAGGATGTGTGGCCGAGACTTTTAAACGCAGGGGACGGCAAGAGAAAGATAAGAAAATAAATGAACTTATGAGTGTTATAAAACGCTTGCACAAGATACGTTAAGTTGATGAAAGCGCTTATATCGGAGGCCGTATAAAAATGAATAAAGTTGTGTTGATTTCTTTAGTTTTTGTGCTTGTCAGCGGATTTTTCTTTTTTAATAATTATGGATTTACTCAAAGTGAGTCAGTAGAAACTATCGAGGAATTAATCCAAGAGGCATTGCAGAATAATCCGTACATTCAAGTGGCATTAAATGAATGGAAAGCCGCGGAGTATAAGATTAGGTCGGTAAAGGGCCTTCCCGATCCTATGGTAAAGTATGGGCATTTCGGAGAGTCGGTGGAGACGAGAGTCGGCCCGCAGGAAAATGTATTCGGCGCGTCGCAAAAGATCCCATTTCCCGGAAAGCTTGGTTTGAAGGGAAAGTCTCAGGGGAAACATGCCGAAATGCTTAAAGAGAAATACGAAGCGGCAAAGAGAGAAGTAATAAAGAACGTAAAATTTGTTTATTACGATATATTCTGGGTAGACAAGGCCATTCAGACAACAGAGGGGGAAAAGGCTATTCTTGAGAGCTTAGAAAAAGTAGCCCAGCGAAGGTATGAATCGAATGTAACACCTCAGCAGGATGTAATTAAGGCGCAAGTCGAGCTCTCACGGCTAATAGATAAGTTGTTGCTTCTAAGGCAGAATAGGAAGAGTTTAGTCGCGAAGCTGAATAGTATTCTCAATAGGGCCCAAGATTCAGAACTGAGGAGCATAACCGACGCAGATCCTTCAGGTTTTAAATACGAAATCAGCCAGCTTCATGAAATTGCCAAGGGGTCAAGGCAAGAGTTGATAGCCGCGAATTTAGATATTGAAAGAGCGGAGTATGAGAAATCTTTGGCCAGGATGGATTACCTGCCTGACTTTACTTTTGGTGTTGATTATATTCAAGTAGGCAGCGGAGAGACCACAATGCCTAATGACGGCCAAGACGCGTGGATGGGCACTGTCGCCGTAAATATTCCTATATGGTTTGATAAGTTAAACGCTCAAACCAAAGAGAAAAAGGCGCAGTTAGAGGCTGCCAGGAAAAATTATGAGAATGTCGGCAATAACGTTTCTTATGAAGTAGAGGATTTATATTTTAAGATACTAACCTATAAAGACATTATTTCACTATATAAGACCGCGTTGATACCGCAATCGGAACAGGCTTTTGACGCGGCAAAAACCGGATACGAAACAGGCAAGGTGGATTTCTTAAACTGGCTCGATGCCGAAAGGATTCTTTTACAGACGAGACTGGCGTATTATAAAGCGATAGCTGATTATCAGAAATCAATCGCCTATTTAGAAAGAGTTGTGGGTGTTGATTTATGAGGAGGGTTAAAAAAATGACGTGCTATTCAAATTCGAAATTCAATAAGTATACAGGACTAGCGATGAGCATTGTTTTAATAATGATTCTCTTTTCTCTTACCTCTTGCGGTAAGAATGAACCCGGAAAATCGTCCCATGAGAAAAAGGAAATGTCATCGGAAGAAAAAATACTTTATTACACCTGCGGTATGCATCCTTCCGTGAAGGTTTCTCCCGTGGAGTATAATAAAGGCAAGGTTAACTGCCCCATTTGCAATATGAAATTAGTGCCTGTGCTTTCCGCCGAGGAACAAGCAGAAATTTCATATTATGGTTGCGGGATGGAGGGAGAAGAGCATGTTTTTCTGATCCAGGAGATTGAAGGCATGACTAAGTGCCCTGTATGCGGAATGCCTCTTAAGAAATTGACAAAAGGAGAGGCAGACACATTGAAAGGTGTCGTAAGCCGGGTTAAGATAAAGGGAGAACAGGCAAGGCTTGCCGGTGTTAAGACAAGTCCTGTGAAAAAGATGCATCTCTATAAGGAAATCCGGACTGTCGGCACTGTTGCCTATGATCCGGAGCTTGCGATTGCCCAAGAGGAATTCATTTCCAGCATAAAAGTGTTAGATAAGATAGAAGAAGGCAGAATTTCAGAAATCAAAGAAAGGGCTATGAGCCTCGTTGAATCTTCAAAGAGAAAGTTAAGACTTTTAGGTCTAAGCAATGAGCAAATAGATGAGCTTGCGCGAACCAGGGAAATTCAGACAAGCCTTGTCTTGCCCGAAGAAAAGATGTGGGTCTATGGAGATGTGTATGAGTATGAATTAAGTTGGGTTAAAATAGGCTCAGAAGTTAAAGTTATCGCTTCCGGCCTTCCCGGAGAGACATTTCGTGGAGTCGTAGCCAGCGTTAATCCTGTCCTGTCCCCAAAGACACGTTCGGTAAGATTCAGGGCCGAGATAGAAAATCCAGAGCTAAAGCTTAAACCCCAGATGTATGTGGATTTAGTGATTCAGAGTATGTATATGGGACCCGGCGGCGAACACATGGTTTTGGCGGTGCCAAAAGGCGCTGTTCTCAATACGGGTACGCGTAAGATAATTTGGATTGACAAACAAGACGGAGAGTACGAGGGAAGATTGATTGAAATCGGGCCGGAGGCAACCGCTACGGTAGATGGAAAAGAAGGTAAGTTTTATCCTGTATCAAAGGGCGTAAGCGAAGGAGAGCTTGTAGTAACGGAAGCAAATTTTCTTATAGACTCCCAGAGTCAGATATCCGGTATTGCCTCAAGCGTCTATGGCGGCGCACTTGAGTCAGAGGAGAAAAAAGCGCCACCAATACATCAGCATTGATACTTTTTGTATCGTTTAAGCATAATCAGCATATTGTGAGGTATCGACATGATAAACAAAATTATAGAAATTTGTCTTAAGAACAGATTCTTGGTAATAGCAACTTTTGCCCTTATCATCGTATGGGGGTTTTCATCCATGAAAGAGACCCCTGTTGACGCGATACCTGATATCGGAGAGCTTCAGGTTTTAGTCTACGCCGATTGGCCTGGTAGAAGCCCGCAGGATATAGAAGATCAAGTAATCTATCCTTTAACAACCGGACTAATGGGAACACCGAGGGTCAAGGTAGTGCGTTCTACTTCAGCCTTTGGCTTTGGTTTGGTAAATATGATTTTTGCGGATGGGACTGATTTTTATTGGGCAAGGACCCGCGTGCTGGAGCGGCTGGACTTCGCGAGGAAGGATGTCCCGAAAGATGCCACTATTACTTTAGGGCCGGATGCCACAGCCCTAGGCCAAATTTTCTGGTATACCGTTGAAGGCGATGGTTACAATCTTGCCGAACTTCGTTCTATGCAAGATTGGTATGTCCGCTACCAATTGACCGCGGTAGACGGGGTTTCAGAGGTAGCATCAGTCGGAGGGTATGTAAAACAATATCAGATAGATATAGATCCGAATAAACTCATCGCCCATGATGTTAAAATCCACCATGTCATAGATGCTGTCCAAAAATCCAACATAGATGTTGGCGCAAAGGTATTTGAAGAAGGAGGCGCAGAGTTTATTGTCCGGGGAATAGGTTTTATCAAGAATGTTTCGGATATAGAAAATATCGTAATTGGCGAAAAAGAAGGTGTGCCTATTTATGTGAAAAATATTGCTACCGTCATTATAGGCCCTGAATTTCGAAGAGGCGCCCTTGATAAAGAAGGCAAGGAAGTAACCGGCGGCGTTGTCCTTATGCGTTATGGGGAGAACCCTCTAAAAGTTATCGAGAGGATTAAACAAAAAATAGAAGAGCTTTCCGTAGGATTACCGGAAGGCGTAAAAATTGTCCCCTTTTATGACAGGACAGGGCTGATACAGCGTTCTATAAACACGTTGAAGACAGCCCTTATACAGGAAATTATCATTACTATCTTTGTTATTCTTGTCTTTCTTTTGCACTTCTGGGGCAGCGTTGTCATATCATTAGTCCTTCCTATAGGAATTCTCATCGCTTTCATATTCATGAGGCAGTTTGGTGTAGACGCGAACATAATGAGTTTAGGCGGCATTGCTATAGCCATAGGGGTTATGGTAGATTCCGGCTGCGTTCTTGTGGAGAATATTTACAGGAGACTTGTAACTCGGCGCAAAGAATTGAATGTGGAGAAGCTTCCTACAGAAGAACGTTTGAACACGTGCGTTGAAGGCGCCCAGGAAGTTGGGAAGCCGGTTCTTTTTGCGCTTCTTACCACAATCATAGGCTTTATTCCTGTATTTGTTTTAACGGGACAAGCCGGGAAACTTTTCAGGCCCCTTGCTTTTACAAAGACATTTACTATGGCGGCCGCTGCTATTATCGCGCTGGCGCTTTTACCTACGCTTTGTTATTACTTTTTAAGAGGAAAATTGAAACAGGTCGAAGAGAATAGAACAGCTCAAGTGTTATTCAAAGGATACAATCCTCTTATAAGATGGTCTATTAAGCACAAAGGAATAGTCGTACTTATTTCTATAGGAGTAATAATTATAGGATTATTATGCGGCGCTTTAATGAAACAGGAATTTATGCCTCCTCTTAATGAAGGTGATCTTTTGTTTATGCCTGTGCTTCTCCCCGGCGCCTCCTTGACTCAAGTAATGGATGTTATGAAGAAACAGGATATTATCATAAAGAATGAATTTCCAGAGGTGGAATGGGTAGTAGGTAAACTGGGCCGGGCTGAAACCGCTACTGATCCTGCTCCTGTAGGGATGATTGAAACAATAATCCATCTTAAGGATAAAAAGTTCTGGCGTCGGGGCATGACACGAGAAAAGCTCATTCAGGAAATCCAGGAAAAGACAAAAATGCCCGGGGTGAGCCCTATAATGACCCAGCCCATACGTAATAGAATTGATATGCTGGCAACGGGTATTCAGACACCCGTAGGCATTAAAGTCTTCGGGCCGGATTTAAATAAAATTGTGGAAATTGCCACGCAGATAGAAAAAATAGTAGGCAAGGTAGATGGAGCTGTAAGCCCATACGCTGAACGTACATCAAGCAGGCCCTATTTTGAAATTGAAATAGACAGAGAAAAGGCGGCCCGCCATGGTATTAAAGTCGGTGATATACAGCATATCATTATGACAGCGATTGGCGGGATGAATTTAACTACAACCGTAGAGGGTAGAGAACGATACCCGGTACGCATACGATATATGAGAGAGTTGAGAGATACGCCTGAGGCGCTTAACAGGGTTTTCATACCGGCTGCTGGAGGTGAATATATTCCTTTGGCGCAAATCGCCGAGTTAAAACAGGTGCCTGGACCCGCCGTTATCAATTCTGAAAACACCCTTACTTATGCCAGAGTCTTTGTCAATGTTGATCAAAGCAAGGTTGGACTTGTCGATTTTGTAAAAAACGCTCAAGAGGCAGTGAAAAATAAAATTAAATCAGGCGATATTAAACTACCGTCTGGATATTTTATTTCATGGTCGGGACAGTTTGAATCTGAAATGGAATCGCGTAAAAAGCTCATTCCGTCACTTATAATATGTCTCGCCGTAATCATCATCCTTCTCTATATGGCATTTAAGAATTTCAGCATATTGCTAATTTTATCTACAGGCCTTCCAGTATCACTTATGGGCGGCATTATCCTTCTATTTCTTTTGAGGTTCAGATTCTCAACCGCCGTATGGGTCGGTTTTATAGCTCTTTTTGGCGTAGCTACAGATAATGCGGTTGTTTTGCTTTCAACGCTTGAAGATCTGTTTAAAAAGAAAGCGCCAAAGACGATTGAGGGTATCCGAAGTTTAGTTATCGAAGGGGGATTGTTAAGAGTAAGGCCCGCAATGATGACCACAGCTACGACTATAATAGCCCTTATGCCGGTTATGCTTTCAACTGGTACCGGCTCTGAGATTATGAAACCAATGGCTTCACCGACAGTAGGGGGCCTGGTTACCGCGACATTATCCAACCTTATTTTAGTTCCGGTGCTATATTGCTGGATTAAGGAAAAACAACTCGGGAAACAAGGGAACTAAAACCTTTTCCTTAAAAATTTATCATAAACCGATAAAAAACTCTTGACAGATTGACCGGCCTTTGTGACGCCAAATGTCTTAAAGATACTGCAGGATACCTTCGGTATAAAACCCATAACAGCTCCGGAAGAAGATATGAGGCAGTTGTTGGGAGAAGGTGTGCAAAAAGGAGTGTCTTAGTCAAAGATTTACTGTGGATTTACTGTGGATTTTGTATTGACATTACATGCGATGTTTGTTATACTAAATAACAATCTGGTTATATAAATATGAAAGAGATAGAACATTTATTCAAAAGTTTAGCCGATAAAAACCGTCTGCGTATACTTGGCCTACTTTCAAAACGCAAGATGTGCGTATGTGAGTTGGCCTATTGCCTGGGCGTAACCCAACCGAGCGTATCGAGGCACCTTAAACGCATGAAGAAGGTCGGACTGATCCAGGACGAACAAGACGGTTTTTGGACGAATTACTTTATAAAGTGCGAAGATAGAAAAGCGAAAATCATTATGGAATATTTACGTAAGTGGCTTAAAGAGGATAAGATTACCGTATTAGATTTTAGGAAGCTCAATAAAGTCAACCGTACTAAACTCTGTTGTAAGTAAAATTTTTTTAGCTAATTTATATAACCAAATTGTTAAATAAAACCCTTTGACAAGCTCAATGTTTTATCCCGAGTAAAATCGAGGGGTGAAGGAGGCTGGTATGGAGAAAAAGGCGAACAAAAAGAAAAAAAGTTTTATCTCCCGACTGATAGATAAGCTGGATAAAAAGATGGAAGAGAAAGCGAAGAAAACGCCCTGTTGCGATAGTAGTGCTAAAAAGAAAGGATCCTCATGCTGTTGAGATTCGCCGGCTGGCTTACTTACAAGGTTATAGGCTTAGACCCGGAAAGTCATTTGGGTGGGGCAGTAAACTTTTTCATTTATGATTCAGTGAAGATCATATCGTTACTTTTCTTCCTGATCCTCATAATCGGCTTCATCCGCACATATTTGCCTCAACATAAGATTAAACGCTGGATGAGCGGGAAAGGAGTAATAGGAAACTTTTTCGCTGCTATTTTTGGAGCCATTACGCCGTTTTGTTCGTGTTCGTCAATCCCGCTATTTTTGGGTTTCCTGGAAGCCGGGATACCCCTGGGCGTGACATTTTCGTTCTTGATTACATCGCCTCTCATTAACGAATATCTGGTTGTATTGATGCTGGGATTTTTCGGATGGAAAATTACAGCCATGTATGTCGTAAGCGGGCTTTTAATCGGAGTAATTTCGGGTGTCATTTTGGGCCGCATGAGATTAGAGAGATTCCTCGTAACCGATCTTATCGAGAGAAGAAACAACAACGATAATAACGTAGAGGAATATCCTACATTTATAAGACGTTTAAGATTTGGATATAGAGAATCGACTTCCATTGTGCGAAAAATCTGGGTATGGGTGTTGGTGGGTGTCGGTATTGGCGCGATTATCCACAATTACGTGCCCCAGGAAGTAATGGAAGGCATAATTGCCAAAACCGGCGGTTTTTCCGTTCCCATAGCCACTCTCTTAGGAGTCCCCATGTACGGAAGCTGCGCGGCCATAGTGCCGATTGCCGTTGTTTTATTCCAGAAAGGCATTCCTCTCGGTACGGCTCTTGCGTTCATGATGGCTATCGCAGCCTTAAGTTTACCGGAAGCAATCATGCTGAGGCGGGCGATGAAATTGAAGCTGATAGCTATTTTTTTCGGCGTTACTACGGCAGCTATCATTCTAATAGGATATATGTTCAATTTTTTACAAAGAATTCTGCTTTAATCAGAGAGGCACAAGATGAATAAAAGGAAAGTATTTTTTGTATGTGTCCACAATTCGGCTCGCAGCCAGATGGCAGAAGCCTTTTTAAAGCAATTAGCCTGTGATAAATTTGAAGTCGAGAGCGCAGGACTTGAACCTGGAAGGTTGAATCCGATTGTCGTTGAGGTGATGAAGGAAGTAGGTATAGACATCTCTCCGAATAAAACAAAAAGCGTTTTTGATTTCTATAAGCAAGGTAAGCAGTATGATTATGTCATTACCGTTTGCGATGAATCTCAGTCGGGTGCATGTCCGGTATTTCCGGGTAAAGGTGACCGGCTTCACTGGAGTTTTGCAGACCCTTCAAAATTTGAGGGAACGCATGAAGAGAAGCTCGAACAAACAAGAAAAGTCCGCGATGCCATAAAACGTAAGATAGAAAAGTGGATCGACACTAAGTAAGCCAATATTCCTACCACAAGGTCGTTACGAGGAACTTAAAACAAAAAAATTTATTTTTGCACTTGACAAGGTAAAGAAAGTAGAGTATACTTTACTATGTTGATAAGGTTAATAAGGATATGATACAATGAGGATTTCAGCAAGATGTGATTATGCCTGTAAGGCGCTTTTGGAGCTTGCGTTACACTGGCCAAGTAAAGAGCCGGTGCAACTGCATACCATATCTGATCATCAGGGGATACCGACGAAGTATTTAGTGCATATTTTAATTCAGCTAAAGAGAATGAATCTCGTTGAGAGTATGAGAGGGAAGCAGGGCGGGTATAATTTGACAAGGCATCCTAATGAGATAACGCTGGGTGAGGTAATACGCGATACCGGAGGGCCGCTCTTACCGCTGGCAAAAACAGCCGTAAAGAGCGAATCGGCATTTGCGGCTATTTGGGAAGAGGTCGAAGGCGTCATGGCAAAAGTTTTAGACAAGGTGACATTTGAGGATATTGTAAACAAAGTAAGAGGGAAGGAGAAAGCGCTTATTTATCAAATATAAGTAGATATTTTTTTGCCCTTAATATGCAAATAGGATTAGCATATAGTATATAAGCATTATTGATATGTAAACCTCGTTAGAAAACAGAGTTTTCTAACGGGGCGAAAAGGAGGAGAGAAGACATGAGTTTGCTACAGAATAGGGATGATGTAAAAGAACTTGTAAAAAACTTAAATTTTAAAGAAAAGGTGGAAAGGGCCCTTGCGCTTATAAAAGAAGCTCACGAGAAATACGGCGACGGTCTTGTAGTGGCTAACAGCTTGGGTAAGGACTCTGTTTGTGTTTGGGATCTGGCAAAAAAAGTAAGCCCAAAGATTCGCGGCTTTATTGTTACTACACGATTTAAGCCAAAAGTGACGATTCAATTTATGAAAGAGACAGTAGCGCAATATCCCGAGCTTAAGGTTTACAAGAACGATGAGCCAATACCGGAAAAACTTTACGAAACGGATCCTGATCAATGCTGTGATATATTGAAAGTACAGCCGACGCGCAGGGCTATTGAGGAAATGAAAGTTGCCTGCTGGGTTACAGGGCTTCGATGCACGGAAGGGAGAACGCGGACTGACTTTAAAGAGGTAGAGGAACGCGATAAGGACCTTGTAAAGTTAAACCCTATTCTTATCTGGAAAGAAAGAGAGGTATGGCAGTATCTCGCGCTTTATGGTGTTAAGGTTAACCCGTTTTATGCGCAAGGATACCGTTCTTTAGGTTGCTGGCCATGCACGAATATTACTACAGATGAGAATGAGCGCGCGGGCCGGTGGATCGGGACCAGTAAATGCGGCGGGGAATGCGGCATACATACGAGGCCTTTAAAAACAAACGTCAACGGTGACGGCATATAAGGAGTAGCAATTGGTTAAATTATGGATTCTGATAATTTTGGTAGTTCTGTTTGCCCTTAATATGGGAGGGGGTAATTTTGCAGCTTCTTTCGCGGCAGCGCATGGCGGCAGAATTTTGAGCAGGAAAAAAGCGCAGTTTCTTTTTATATTGTTCGTTTTACTGGGAGCGGTATTGGTAGGCCAGCCGGTTGCTAAAACTTTGGGTAATAAAATAATACCTCCCGAGCTTTTTACCATAGAGAATGTAATAGTTATTGTTTTTTCTGCTGGCTTGAGCTTGTTTATAGCGAATTTGCTGCATGTACCGCAATCGACGAGCTTAGTGACCGTTGGTTCGATAGCGGGGGTGGGTTTATATTTTAATCAGGTATATTCTAAAACCTTTCTATATTTAATCCCCTTCTGGATTCTTTTGCCTGTTTTAGGGTATGTCCTCACTTATTTATTGGGAAAACTAATATATCCTCCGCATAAAGGAAACTTTTGTATTTACGAAAAACTGGTAAACCATAAAGAAAGATTGAAGGTGTTCGTAATCGCGGCGAGTTGTTACAACGCGTTTTCTGTCGGAACTAATAATGTGGCTAACGCCGTAGGGCCGTTAGCAGGAGCTGGATTAATAGGTAAAACGTTAGGGCTGGCAGTTATTGCCCCTATTTTTGGGTTAGGAAGCCTTGCTTTCGGAGGGCCGTTAAAAACAGCAAGCGAAAAGATCGTGCCGTTAGGGCTTCTGACAGCGACCATTATATGTATTGTAACCGGAACATTAATGATAACCGCTTCTTTGTTAGGCGTTCCCCAGTCCTTTGTAATGATTAAGGTAGCGTCACTCTTTGCTATAAGTGGGCTTAAGAACGGACATAAACTGACATTCAGTAATCCTGTTACAAAGAAGACATATATAACTTGGATCGTAACGCCGATAATAGCAACCTTGATTTCTTATATATTAGCAGGGGGTGTAAATGCTTTATTTAAATAAAAGCCAAAAAGAAAAGCTGCTGGAGCACGCGAAAAGAGAGGCGCCCAATGAAGCTTGTGGGATACTAGCTGGCAAAAATCATAGGGTAGAAAAAGTCTATGAGATGATTAATACAGATAATAGCGCGAAGACATTTTTTATGGAGCCAAAACAGCAGCTAAAGGCAATGAAGGAGATAAGAAATTTAGGCCTAGAGATGATAGGGATATATCACTCTCATTTAGAAACAGAGGCTTATCCCTCGGCGCATGATGTGGAGTTAGCTTATTATCCAGAAGCTTTTTATGTAATCGTTTCAATAAGGGATAGAGGTAAGCCAAGCATAAGGTCGTTTAAGATTGTAGAAGGTAAAATTACCGAAGAGGAAGTAAGAATAGAATGAATTTTATTGTAGTCGGCGCAAATCATAAATCAAGCCCAGTTGAATTTAGGGAAAGATTAAGCCTCAGCAAGAGCAGGTTAAAAGACGCCATTTTATTTTTGAAAGAGAGAAGCGTTTTAGAAGGCGCGGTTATTCTTTCCACCTGCAACAGAGTGGAAGTGTATGCAAGTACCAGGGAATCAAAAGCAGGAATAAAAGAGATAGAAGATTTTATTTCCCGATATTACGAGATTGATAGAAATAGATTCTCGCGTTACCTTTATGAATATAAGGGCAAGAGGGCGCTCGAACATTTATTTTCAGTGGCCTGCGGTTTGGATTCATTGATTATCGGCGAGACTCAGATCTTAGGTCAGATAAAAATTGCCATGTCTTTATCCGAGAAGGCAGGTTTCATGGATGAAACTTCATTTGAAATATTTTATTTGGCAATTTCTTTTGCAAGAAGAATACACCAATCTACCAGGATGTCTGAGGGCAAAGTGTCAGTTGGAAGCGTAGCTATTGATTTCATAAAAGAGAAGATAGGCGGCCTTACGGGTAAAAATTTATTGATAATCGGAGTGGGAAAGGTAACAGAGCTCGTTGTGAAATACCTGGAAAAAGAAAGATCCAATGTTGTTTTTATCTCAAACAGAACGTTTGATAAAGCAAGGCATTTGGCAGAACAAATCAACGCTAAAGTTGTCCGGTTTGACGAGGTAAAGCAGTATCTCGTAAAGGCAGATGTGGTTATAAGCGCGACCGCGAGTCCTCACTTTGTTATTAAAAAAGAGACTTTAAGTGAGAGCCCGAACCACAAGATCCTAATAATAGATCTTGCCCTGCCAAGGGATGTGGACCCTGTAGTGGGCGATATGGAAAACGTCGATTTATTTTGTTTAGAAGATTTAGTCACGGTTATTGAGAGGAATAAAGAGAAAAAGGCGCGGGAAGCAACACGACTTAAGGGGATTATAGATAGAGAGGCAGATAGACAATGGCAAAGGTTTACAAAGTTGGAACAAGAAGTAGCCCTCTTGCGTTAAAACAGGTAGAGGAGGTTTTAAACGCATTGAGGCAGTTTTATCCTGCTATTAGGGCGCAAGTCGTATGCTTAGACACCTATGGTGACAGGGATAAACGTATTCCTATCTCGGACATAGAAGGTTCTGATTTTTTTACAAGAGAGATCGATGAGGCGTTATTAAGAGGAGAAATTGATTTTGGGGTGCATAGCGCTAAAGACCTGCCTGACAGCTTGAGAAAAGGCTTAATTATGGCGGCTATAACGAAGGGTCTTGAGCCTCATGATGTATTGATTTCAAAAAGGGGCCTTAGGCTAAATGAGCTACCGCGAGGCGCTAAGATTGGAACATCAAGCAGACGAAGGAAAGAGGGATTGAAAGGCTTCAGGCCGGATTTAAACGTTGTGGATATACGAGGAAATATAGGAGAACGCTTGACTAAGCTGGATTCAAGCGATATGGATGGGATAGTGACAGCAGGATGCGCATTGTTTCGCCTTGGCCTGGAAAGCAGAATAACTCAAATTATTTCTTTTGAAATAATAGAGCCTCATCCTTTGCAAGGCGCTTTAGCGATAGTTGCACGAAAAGAAGATACGAATTTAATTAAGGTGTTATCGATTTTAGATTCAAGAGGGAAGGTATCGATATGAGCGGAAAGGTTTACTTAGTTGGCGGAGGGCCTGGAAAGCCTGATTTAATAACCGTTAGAGGATTAAATATTCTCAAAGAGGCGGATGTTGTTATTTACGATTATCTTGTAGATAGGCAGCTTCTGGAATATACAAAAGAAGGAGCGGAGCTTGTATGTTGCGATAGGTTAGCCAAGAAAGGTAGATATTCAGATGGATTTTCGATTCATCAAGAGAAAATAACTAATTTGGTAATCGAAAAAGCCAAGAAGGACAAAAAAGTAATCAGGCTTAAAAACGGCGACCCCTCTATTTTTAGCAGATGTTCACAAGAATTAGAGGCTTTGGCTAAGGCAAGAATAGAATTTGAGATTGTTCCCGGTGTTACCGCGGCCAGCGCCACGTCTTGTTTAACCGGCATACCTCTGACAGATAGAGAGTATGCCACAGATTGCGTTTTTGTTACCGGACATGAGGCCCCAAGCAAAGATGAAAGTATGCTTGATTGGAATGCAATAGCGAAAAATGGAACAGTAGTTTTATATATGGCTGTGGAGAATTTAGCCGATATCGTTAAGAAGTTAGTTGAAGCCGGAAAAGATAAGAATACGCCTGTAGCTATGGTTCAAAATGCCAGCCGCCTAAACCAACGGGTTTTGAGGGGAACATTGAAGGATATCGCTGTAAAGGCTAAGGACGAGAAGATAAAACCACCGGCAATAATTATTATTGGAAAAGTAGCGAAATTAGAAAAGAATTTTAACTGGTTAAGAAGAAATAAAAGAGTGTTATTTACGGGATTGTCAGAAGAAAGGTTTTTTATAAAAGGGACATACTTTCATTTACCTTTAATAAAAATATGTCCTTTAGAGAATTATGATAAATTTGATGACTATCTAAGAAGCATAAGAAAATTTGATTGGGTAGTCTTTGCCAGCCGCTATGGCGTTGAGTATTTTTTCAAGAGATTGAATGCAATCGGTAATGACGCGAGAGCGCTAACACATATTAAAATCGCTGCGGTTGGGAATTCCACAAAAAATAGACTGTTGGATTTTGGTATACATGCAGATCTGGTGCCGTGGGAGGAATCATCAAGGGGGTTGCTTAAAAGATTCAAAAAAGAAAACATTAACGGCAAAAGAATATTTATGCCGCGGTCCGATTTATCCGACAAAGGATTAAAAAACGGATTAAAGCGTTTCGGAGCAGTCGTGACTTCAATCTATGCTTATAGGAATGTAATGCCCAGCGATTTGCCGGATCTGGAGTTAAGTAATTTTGATGAAATTATGTTTACCAGCCCTTCGACTGTAAGGAATTTTAAAAAAAGATATGGAAAAATACCGAAAGGGATTACCCGGAGATTTATAGGTGATGTTACATTAGCGGAGGCTAAAAAATGCAGGCTGTTAGATTAAGAAGGTTGAGAGAAAAAGAATTTATCAGGGATTGGGTCAGCGAGACAGCGCTTCATCCAAAGCACATTATTTTGCCTTACTTTGTTATTGAAGGAAGAAACATAAAGAAAGAAATAAGGTCTATGCCCGGCGTTTATCAGTTGTCCATAGATAATGTGCTTAAAGACTTGAAAGAGGCCTATGGGATAAAAGCAATACTCTTATTTGGGGTTCCTAAAACAAAAGACGCCATAGGCTCTGAAAGCTATAAAAAGAATGGAGTTGTCCAAAAGGCGATAAAGGCTATAAAGAAGAAATGCAAGGACCTAATTATCATGACAGATGTTTGCCTGTGCGGATATACGTCACATGGCCACTGCGGAATAGTCAGAGGAAAAAGAATCGATAATGACGAAACTCTTAAGATATTAGCAAAAATAGCTTTATCTCATGCTGAGGCGGGCGCGGATTTTGTGGCCCCTTCCGCGATGATGGATGGTCAAGTTAAAGCGATAAGGCATGCCTTGGATAAAAAAGGGTTTAGGGATGTAGGTATATTGGCCTATTCCGCGAAATACGCTTCTAACTTTTACGGGCCGTTTAGAGAGGCTTTAGATTCCGTTCCCCAATTCGGAGACAGAAAGAGCTACCAAATGGACTTTAGGAACGCGGAAGAAGCGTTGAGAGAGATAAAACAGGATATCGATGAGGGCGCGGATATTGTTATGATTAAACCGGCATTAGCGTATCTGGATATTATACACAGAGCTAAAGAGAAATTTAATATTCCTATCGCCGCGTATAACGTGAGCGGTGAATACAGTATGATTAAGGAGGCTTCAGGCGGCGATAAGACCAGAGAAAGAAACTTGGCGATAGAAGTCCTTACTTCGATAAAGAGATCTGGCGCTGATTTTATCATCAGTTACTTTGGAAAAGAGGTTGGAAAATGGCTGTGCTGAATATAGCAAAAGGTTTATTTGAAGAAGCTAAAAGATACATCCCGGGCGGTGTCAACAGCCCTGTCCGTTCATTCAAGGCAGTAGGCGGATATCCGGTATTCGTCAAGAAAGCTTTTGGTTCAAAATTCTATGGTGAATGCGGCGGCGAATTTATCGATTATTGCCTTTCCTGGGGAGCTTTGATTTTAGGGCATGCCTATCCTAAGGTTGTAGATTCCTTGGAAAAGGCTATTAAAAAAGGCACAAGCTTTGGCGCGCCTACAATATTGGAGACAGAATTAGCCAAGTTAATCGCGGAGGCCGTATCATCTATTGAGCAGGTGAGATTGACCAATTCTGGAACAGAAGCGGTAATGAGCGCAATAAGGCTCGCAAGGGCTTATACAGGGAAAAATAAGATAATAAAATTCGAAGGCTCGTATCATGGCCATGCGGATTACCTTCTAGTGAAAAGCGGCTCTGGCCAGGCTACACTTGGGATACCCAACACAAAAGGCGTGCCAAGAGATTTTACTAAACATACGATTGTGTTGCCTTTCAATGACATCAAAAGGCTGGAAGCAGCAGTTAAAAAACATCAAAAAGATTTAGCGGCAACAATAGTCGAACCTGTAGAGGCAAATTACGGAGTCGTATTGCCAAAACAGGGTTTTCTTGAGGGCCTTAGGACGATAGCGGATAAATATAATATTGTGTTAATCTTTGACGAAGTTATTACAGGATTTAGATTATCTTACGCAGGTGCGCAAGGTTATTTTAATGTAACGCCTGATTTGACATGTTTGGGTAAAATTATCGGGGGAGGTTTACCTATAGGCGCTTTTGGGGGTAAAAGTGAAATTATGCGGCTTCTGGCTCCATTAGGAGATGTATATCAGGCAGGCACATTATCAGGCAATCCAATAGCTGTTACAGCGGGAATAACTACGTTAAAAGAGCTTAAGAGAATGAACCCTTATAAGGCCTTAGAAGAGAAGACACAAGAACTGTGCGGCAGTATACGTTTGAGCGCCCAAAAATACGGTATAAAAGTCAGGGTTGAGCATATAGCGTCTATGTTTAGTTTAACTTCGGATTTATTCAAGAAACTGTATCACGGATTACTTAAAGAAGGAGTTTATTTTTCTCCTTCGGAGTTTGAGTCGAATTTCTTATCCGCAGTGCACACAGAAGATGATATAGAAAACACATTACAGGCAGTTGATAGAGTATTTAAGAATATGAGGAGGTAGATATCATGGCAGTAGTAATTTATTTAAATGGGAAAAAAGAGGAAATAGAAGACAATATGAAAATATCCAAGCTGTTAGATATGAAACAAATCAGGCCCGAGGTAGTTACCGTGGAGCTGAATGAGAAAATATTAGAAAAAAATAAGTATAGCGATACACCGCTTAAATCTGATGACCGCCTGGAGTTTGTTTATTATATGGGCGGGGGAGAAGGAAATATGAAATTAGCGCATAATGTCCTGGAGCTAATCGGCAATACACCTATGGTAAGACTGAACAAGATAGCCGGGCCTGATGCGGCTGAAATTCTGGCAAAGCTTGAAGCGTTTAATCCGGGGGGAAGTGTTAAAGACAGGATATGCCTTTCGATGATTGAAGACGCTGAAAAGAATGGATTGATATCCAAAGGCTCGGCTATTATTGAACCGACGAGCGGTAATACAGGTATTGGGCTGGCGATGATTTGCGCTGTAAGGGGCTATAAGTGTATTCTTACAATGCCGGAGACGATGAGCCTGGAGAGAATCTATATACTAAAGTCGTATGGCGCGGAAGTAGTTCTTACGCCGGGACAGGAAGGTATGATGGGCTCAATAAAAAAGGCGGAACAGCTTCTGAAGAAAACACCTAACAGCTTTATGCCTCAGCAATTTACGAACAAGGCTAATGCAGAGATCCATAGAAAGACAACAGCAAAGGAAATTTTAAAGGCCACCGATGGTAACATAGATGCTTTTGTAGCCGGAGTAGGAACCGGAGGCACTATCACGGGTGTGGGTGAGGTATTAAAAAGGCGCAACAAGAATATTAAAATAGTAGCGGTCGAACCGGCTGCAAGCGCGGTATTGTCGGGTAAAACACCCGGCCCTCACAAAATTCAGGGCATAGGCGCCGGGTTTGTGCCCGATATATTAAATCGAGAGATCATTGATGAAATTATTCAAGTCGATGATAATGAAGCCTTTAGAACATCAAGAAGAATGGCTAAGGAAGAAGGATTATTTGTGGGTATATCAGCCGGGGCCGCGGTATACGCGGCGATAAAGGTAGCGAAGGATTTGGGCAAAGGGAAAAGGCTGGTAGTAATTTTACCTGATACAGGAGAAAGGTATTTCTCGATGGAGAGGTATTTTGAGGCTTGAGGTGTTGTCATGACAAAGAAAATATATAAGGATAACGAGTTAGCGGGCTTAAGGACAGGCGGTATTATAAAGCAAAAACAGAAAGACTATTTTATTCTGCGCACCCGCATTCCGGGCGGACACCTGAAAGCGGATCTATTGAAAAAATATTCCACAATCGCTAAGAAATACGGCCGGGATTATGTCCATGTTTCCACGCGGCAGGGGATTGAGATTCCATGGATACATATTAAGAATATTCCCAAATTACTTAAGGACTTGAAGAAGCTTAATATCTTGAAAGGCGCCTGTGGCCCGCGTTCACGAAACCTGATCGCTTGTCCGGGGATGAGTGTGTGCCGCTTCGGGTTTGTTGACACAGAACAACTTGCCGGGAAACTTGATAGTGTAGCATTTGGAAAAGAAGTCCCAAAGAAATTTAAGGTCGCGATTACAGGATGCCTTAATTCCTGCGCGAAGCCGCAAGAAAATGATTTGGGTTTTCAGGCACAGGGAGAGCCAGAGGTGGATTTAAGCAAATGTATAGGATGCACTTTGTGCGCTAAGGTTTGTGAGAAGGTATGTTTGCGCGGTAAAAGAAAGCCAGCGATCATTATGGACGAAAATAAACGCCCTATATATAGGAAGAAAAACTGTTTCTTTGAAGGGGACTGTATAAGGGTATGTCCTGTGAACGCGTGGAAGACAAAAATGGTGGGCTTTACAGTTTATATAGGCGGTAAAGTAGGCCGTTTTCCGAAATTTGGCGTTAAGATCGCTGATTTTGTTAAAGAAAGTCAAATCCCAAAGATCATAAGAAACACTATACGCTGCTATAACAGAATTGCCAAAAAAGGCGAAAGGTTTGGAGAGGCTTTAGAACGTCAGGATTTGGAAAAAATAAAGGAAGAAATTCTATGAACAGGATTAAAGGTAATCAGTATATTAATTTGAAAGGTGTGCCGTGCCCGCTTAACTTTGTTAAAACAAAACTCAAACTGGAAACAATGGGCACAGGCGAAGTATTAGAGGTTGAACTGGATGACGGCGAACCCATTACCAATGTGACAGCGAGTGTTAAGGAAGAAGGACATCAGATTCTCAAAGTAGAGAAGGCCGATGAATATTGGAAATTACTTATCAAGAAGCAGTGAGATCCTTCCCCCGCCTTATGAGCGGGTTCAGGATCAAATTTTGCTTCGCAAAATTTGAGGTGAGAATATGAGCTATGTAAAGGGATTAAAGTGCAGGGAATGCGGGAGGCTTTATCCGAAGGATCCGCTCTATGTGTGCGAATACTGTTTCGGGCCGCTTGAGGTGGATTATGACTATGAAAAGATAAGGAAGAAGCTGACAAGAGATGCCATTGAATCCAGGCCGACAAACCTTTGGCGATACCGTGAGCTTTTGCCTATAGACAGCGAACCAACCGATGGCTTGCAATCCGGTTTCACCCCTTTAATTAGGGCGAAGAATCTTGAAAAGGTTTTAAAGGTAAAAGAGCTTTATATAAAGGATGACTCTACGAATCATCCTACACTTTCATTTAAAGATAGGGTGGTGGCAGTGGCTCTGTCAAAGGCCAAAGAGTTCGGTTTTGATACTGTGGCTTGCGCCTCAACAGGGAATCTGGCTAATTCCGTATCTGCTCAGGCCGCGATTGCTAATCTGAAACGTTATATATTCATACCTGCTGATCTTGAATTAGGGAAAGTCGTGGCAACGTTAATTTATAATCCTACTTTAGTGGCAGTTGAAGGTAATTATGACCAAGTGAATAGGTTATGTTCAGAAATCGCGACAAAATACAAATGGGCCTTTGTGAACATCAATATAAGGCCTTACTATGCGGAAGGATCCAAGACCTACGGCCATGAAATAGCGGAACAATTGGGCTGGAAAGTGCCTAAACATATTGTAGTGCCATGCGCAAGCGGCTCATTGATTTCAAAGATACATAAGGGCTTAAAAGAATTTGAGAAACTTGAGCTAATAAAAAAAGTTGATACAAAAATTTACGCGGCGCAAGCTGCCGGATGCAATCCCATAGTTACAGCGATAAAAGAAAAAGCGGAGATCATAAAACCGGTTAAACCCAATACAATTGCCAAATCTTTAGCTATAGGCAACCCTGCTGATGGGATATATGCTGCCGCAACAGTGGGAGGATCCGGCGGCTGGGCCGAGGATGTATCTGATGATGAGATTGTGGAAGCAATAAAACTCTTATCTTCAACCGAAGGGATTTTTACTGAGACTGCAGGAGGAGTAACCCTAGGCGTTACAAAGAAGTTAATTGAACAAGGCAAAATCCCCCGGGATGAATCAATCGTCGTTTGTATAACCGGCAATGGTTTAAAAACACAGGAAGCAGTTTATGAAAAAATAGGTAAACCGATTAAAATTAAACCCAATATAACTGCGTTTGAAGAACATGTGATGAAATAAGCCCTTCGTCCCGCCTTGGCGGGACTCGGGACTAAAGGAGGTAGATAAAATGAGCGTAACAGTTAGAGTACCGGCGCCGCTTCAAAAATTGACACAAAACCAAGCAGAGGTGAAAGCGAACGGCCGAACAGTGCGGGAATTAATAGACAACTTATCAGAGAACTTTCCAGGCATTAAAGAGAGGATTTGTGACGAAACAGGAAAAGTGCGGAAGTTTATTAACATTTATGTCAATGAAGAAGATGTGCGGTTTTTGCAAATGGATGAAACCGGCTTGAAAGACGGCGATGAGGTTTCAATCATTCCGGCGATTGCCGGTGGTCGGGATGTTGGCAATTGTCCCGAGCGCAGTCGAGGGGCGATTGCAGGAGGTGAGAAATGAAATTACGAGAAGATCAAATCGAGCGGTATTCAAGACAAATTTTACTGCCTAATGTCGGCGGGGCAGGCCAGGAGAAATTACTAAGCGCAAAAGTTCTTATAATCGGCGCGGGCGGCTTAGGCTCACCATGCGCTTTATATTTGGCCTCTGCCGGTATTGGAAAAATCGGCATTGTCGATTCTGATACGGTCGAGCTTAATAATCTACAGAGGCAAATTATACACTCCATGAAAAATGTAGGTAAGGCAAAAGTTGAGTCCGCAAAAGAATGTCTCACGGGAATAAATACTGATATTGAGATTGTACCCTATAATGTAAGGCTCACATCCGTGAATATAATGGATATAATTAAAGAGTACGATATTATCATTGATGGATCGGACAACTTTCCCACACGATATTTGGTAAACGATGCCTGTGTTTTATCCGGCAAACCGTTGTCCCATGGTGGTATATTCAGGTTTGACGGCCAGGCAATAACTATTTTACCGGGTGAAAGCGCCTGTTATAGATGTTTGTTTCCTGAGCCTCCGCCTCCGGGCCTTGTGCCAAGCTGCCAGGAAGCCGGAATACTGGGAGCGGTCGCGGGAATAATCGGGATAATTCAGGCGAATGAGGTATTAAAGTATATTTTGAAGATAGGAAATCCCTTGGCTGGAAAACTTTTGGTATTTAATGCTTTGGATTCGTCTTTCCGGCAGGTAAAAGTCCCGAAAGATCCAAAATGTCCGATATGCGGGGAGAATCCGACAATAACGAAACTGATAGATTATGAGCAATTTTGTAGCTTAAGAAAAAGGGAGGGTTAAAGTTATGGCAAAGAAAATGGCGCATTTAATATTTCCCCAGAAGCTGATCAAGAAACCGGTAATTTTTACTATGGCTAAGAAATATAATGTGATACCAAACATCCGCAGGGCAAATGTCACAGAAACAGTCGGAGAGGTCACTTTAGAGCTTAGCGGCACAAAAGAGAATCTAGAAAAAGCCAGGAAGTATTTAGAGCGGGCCGGAGTAAAAGTTGAGCCGGTTGTGGGCGATATAGTGGAATAATTACGCTTACAATTAATTTGACAATAGCGTTTGTATATGATGTAAAAACCTCCTGAAGGCATTAAAAGCTTAACAGGAGGTTTTTGTTATGGAACATGGATACCGTGAACCGGTTTATACAATAGGAATCGTTGCCAAAACCCTAAAGGCCTGTCCGGCTACGCTTCGGATCTGGGAGAGGAAAGACTTAATAAAACCAACACGTTTAGGAAAGAACAGGTTTTATTCACGGTGCGACATGGACCGGCTGGAGTATATCAAGGAATTGATGCAAAAGAAACGAATTAATATTGAAGGCGTCAAGCAGATCCTGAGCACTACCCAGTGCTCAGGATGTCAAAAATTGCAAGCCAAAGGAAAGGAAATCTTGTAGTGTTTACCTGAAGTACGGCAAGAAATAGAATGTTGCACCTGAGTTTAATATCGGTTAATGATAATTA
>Ga0210051_1001216_pt1 | contig 25864 bp, 30 predicted proteins | sample CryGey092014_all_FD_185464 | JGI IMG/M metagenome (GOLD analysis project Ga0210051, IMG submission 185464) | Groundwater microbial communities from aquifer - Crystal Geyser CG23_combo_of_CG06-09_8/20/14_all (SPAdes) (version 2) | ecosystem: Environmental > Aquatic > Deep subsurface > Groundwater...
TTGTCAAGTTTGGCAAACCCCGTAGTAGATTTTTAACAAGCTCCGCAATCTGCGTTTCCAACGCAGGTCAAAAAATCACTACGGGGCAAAAACTGCCCTGGAACGTCAGGCGCCACAAGGCGGTTTTTACCCCCGCACCAGTCTTGTCAGACGGGATGGCTTGCCCTATTAGATAAACAGCGAAGCTGTATCTAACAGGGTAAAGGTTCTACTCACCGGAACCCTAAAAACAAAAGAGCTACGGGTGTGAACCCGCTGGGCTCATTTTTGAATTTCGCTCTTGACGAAGCATAGAAAAATGCCATTGCTATGAAGCTTGGATAGAAGAGATACCCCGACCGGTCTTTTCAGCCGTAGTCCCGCCTATGCGGTGCCGTAGCCCGCTTCGATGGGCAAGGCCCGCTTGTCGGGGCGAAGGCTGGATAATGCCGAAGAAACTTCATTTCACGCCTTGAGAAATTTTCAGAATTTTATATTTAGAGGTAGCGTTCCGAGCATTTTTCATCTCAAATTCATCCCCGACTTTTTTGCCGAGCAATTGTTTGCCAAACGGCGATTCGTTGGAAATGAATCCTTGTGATGGTTGAGATTCTTCTGGTCCGACAATAGTAAATGCAATTTTTTTCAGTCCTTGCCTAACCTCAACACGCGAACCAATCATCACGGTTACGTAGTGATCCCTTGCTTTGATGATGACTGCGCGCTTGAGCATATTTTCCATGTCCGCAATTTTGGATTCGTTTTGTTCGTGTGCCTGTTTTGCCGCATCGTACTCGGCGCTGTCCGTAATATCACCTTGGTCTTTAGCTTCTTTCAATCGTTCCAAAATCTGCCGTCGTTTGACGGTTTTTAACTCTCCCAATTTTTGCCGCAAGCGTTCAAGCGCTTCTGCAGTTACATAGTATGGTTCTTGAGCCATAGCAATTCAAGGTAAGCACCAATGTTCAAAGTTTAAATAATCAAAACGTTAAATATCATTGTTTAGAATTTTGGTTGTTGAAATTTGGAATTTATTTGTGATTTGCCAGCCCGCGGCTGGTCCGCTCTGGCGGAAAATTCTAAGCACTAATGTCCTCGTCTTCGCAAGAACTTTGTTCTTGCGAAGACACTGTTTTGTATTTTGGATTTTGGAATTTGGAATTTGTTCAAGATTCAGGATTCAAGATTCAGGATTCAAGATTCAGGATTTGAAGCGAAGCCCATGGTCTTCTGGCTGAAGGGGTCAACAGGAAATCCGTCATATAGACGGATAAATCATAATGCCCAAATAGGCTGATGTATCCTACTGATACGCGCGCGATTCGTCAAGGCGAACCTGTGCATACCATGACGGCATGGTTATGGTGTTTTGTTCAGTCGGTTGTACCAGTACCACTCAAGAATGTCGCGGCTCACAGGAACCGCGGATGCGCTTCCTTCTCCTCCGCTTTCAACGAGCACGAGCAAAAGGATTTTCGGATTTTCATACGGCATAAATGAAACGAATAATGCGTTTGTGTTTTCCAAGTTCGAACTGGTTTGCACACTCCCGGTTTTGCCCGCCAAGGTAAATGGCAGTCCCGCAAGCCGTGCTGCAGCCGAGCCCGTGGTGACGGTCCCGCGCATACCTTCGCGTACGATTTGCAAGTCGTCTCGCGATACTGGGAATGTGCCGAGAATTTCCGGCGCTGCGTTTTGGATTGTTGTATTGGTCTCGGGATTCACGATGCGTTTTAAGATGTGCGGCTGATACACAATTCCATTGTTTACGAATGCCATATACGTTGTTGCAAGTTGAATTGCAGTGGTACGTATATATCCTTGGCCGATGGACATATTGTATGTATCCCCGATGCGCCAGATGTCGCGTTTGGTTTGTTCTTTCCATTGCGGGTCGGGTATAAATCCTATTTGCTCGCCGGCAATATCAATGTTTGTTTTACGCTGCCACAAAAAATCCTGCAGATATTTTTTCATTGAGTCTACGCCGAGCCCTTTGATACTTCCGTATCCGCCGCCGATAGTGTAAAAGTACACATCGCAGGACTGCGCGATTGCGGCGCGCATGTCTACCCAACCACAGACTTTCCAATCGTGGTAAATATACGGACGGTTTACGTCATACGGATTTTGCACGATGATTTGTCCAGTTGTATCGTCAACAAGTTTGTTTGGAGAGATAATTTTTTGCGTCAGAGCGGCGAGCGCGAGAAATGGTTTGATGGTTGAGCCCGGGCTGTATTCTCCTTGCACCGCGCGGTTGAAAAATGGTTTACGCGGGTCGTTTACCAGTTGTTGAAATTCTTGTGTTGGCATGCCGGAACTCAGTTTTTGCGCGTCAAATCCGGGCACGCTTACAAGCGCCAACACATCTCCGTTATTTGGATCAAGCGCAATGCCGATGGCACCTCCTTTTTTATCTCGCGTTTGGTTTGCAAGCGCTGTGTAAATATATTGTTGGAGCTCGGCATCAACGGTCACCTGAATTGTGTTGCCTGTTTCGTAATAGGTCGTTGGCTGTTGGTTTAATATATCTTGACGCGCGTTCACTTCATAGGTGATAAATCCGCTTTTTCCTTCTAGCGCGGTGTTATATGTTTGTTCAATGCCGGTTTTACCAAGCATCGTACGGGATGCAAACGCAATTCCTTTTTGGTCGCTTTGTGATTGGACGGTTGCGGTGTATCCGACCGTATGGCTTGCCGAAGCTCCAAACGGATATGTGCGTTGGAATGTCCCCACGATGCGTATGCCCGGGAATGCTTGTTCGCGCGCGCGAAAGACCAACGCTTGGTCGAGTGAAAGATTTTCATATATCGTGACGCCGTTCGTCACAACGCCTTTTTCCAGCGCATGAGCTATTTCGTTTTGGTCGCGGTTGAAAAGTTTTGCCAGGGTACCAGCTTCTTGCGAACGTTCTTCTTGTGAACGAGGTAATTCTTCTGATATGACGACGAGAGAATATCGCGCCGCATTATCCGCAAGCGTTGTGCCATAGCGGTCAATGATTTTCCCGCGGGGCGCCTGAAGCATAACATTTCGAAGCGTATTTTCCTGCGCCTGCGCAGCGAATTTCGCATGGCGGAATGTTTGCTGATACAGGGCGAATAAACCGCTTCCTGCCAAAAACAGCGTCCCGAGCGTAACCAACAGCATGACCGCTTTGCGTTGAATCGGAAACTCAAGTTTGTGCGATTGCGTGCCGGATGTTTTTGAAAATGTATCCAAAAGAATTTCTTCTGGTTGTATTTCGTAGCGCGGCCGCTTGATGAAATACGAACGCATGAACGATTATTGATTTGCGTTTAATTCCAAAGTATTGCGGATAACCATAACATAATCCAGATTCGCAAATGACGCAGCCAGTTGAACATAAACTGCTTGAAGCGGAGCGTGTGACGACGGAAACGTTGTTTTTGTAATGCCCAGCAACAGTCCTTTTGGAAATAGCCCGTCTTGTCCAGAAGTCATCACAAGCTCGTTTTGAGGAATTGTTTGGTTTGCGGCAATGTAATCAAGCGTGCCCAAGCCGTTTGCGAACGAGAAAAGGCCCGAGAGCGCACTGCGGTTCACGGATGCGGTAATTTTAAGTTCCGGGTCCAATATAGTTTGTATAACGCTTGTGTCAGAATTCACCATTTGAACAAAACCGATTAAAGTCCGCTCGGGTATGACAATCCAATCATGAATTATGACTCCCTGCTTGGAGCCCGCGTTGATAACCATGCGCTTATTGCCTGAACCAAGCACCGCACCGATGACGCGCGCATCGTGCACATAATTATTCACAAGAAGCGCCTGCGTTTGCGTATGGAAATCGGACTGGGCACTTCGTTCTTCAAATTGCGCCACGCGTTCGGCAAGCGTTCTGTTTTGTTCCGCAAGTTCCTGATTTTGTTGTTTGAGCATTCGCGCATAAAACAACGCGTCGATAATGGGCTGAAACGGATTGGAAATACGGGTTGAAGAACCGGGAATGATGCGCGCGAATAACACGCTTATGCGCCCTGACGAGCGCTCAAGTGAGACAATTGCGAATGTCGCGACCACACAAACGAGAAACGCGACAGCAAGAAAACGGTTTTTCTTGTTGTGTACCATAATCGTTTAATATATGTATACCTTGAATTACAAAATGTAATTCAAGGTAAGCACCAATGTTCAAAATTTAAATAATCAAAACGTTAAATATCATTGTTTAGAATTTTGGTTGTTGAAATTTGGAATTTATTTGTGATTTGCCAGCCCGAGGCTGGTCCGCTCTGGCGGAGAATTTGTTATTTGGGATTTCGTAATTCAAGGATATGTATGAAATTATAGCGGCACTTGCTGCAGGTCCGTGTCAACCAGCACTTCTGAAAGTGTATCCAAATCTTCCAAAATCATGCTTGTTCCGCGCACAACCGCGGTCATCGGATCTTCCGCGACCTTGACGGGTACACAGGTTTTTTCCGACAAATATTCAGCGAGTCCGCCAAGCAAACTTCCGCCTCCGGCCATGATGAGTCCGCGATTCATCAAATCAGCAACGAGTTCCGGCGGCGTGCGCTCAATAGTTTCTTGAACCGCTTCAATGAGATTTTCAATTGAATCTTTTATTGCTTCACGCACATGTTTTTCTTTGATGATCATTTCTTGCGGCAAACCAGTGATAAGGTTGCGGCCCTTGATGACCATATCGTGATTTTGCCCGCTGTCTTTGACCGAACCAATTGCGATTTTGACTTCTTCAGCGGTGCGTTCTCCAATCGCAAGTTTGAATTCTTCGCGCACGAAATTAATAATGTCGTCGTTGAGTTTGTCTCCTGCGTAGCGGATACTTTTTGAAATAACAATGCCGCCGAGCGATATCACAGCGATTTCCGCTGTGCCTCCTCCGATATCAATGATGAATACGCCGTTGGGCTCTGCAATGGGAAGTTTTGCGCCTATTGCTGCAGCCATAGGTTCTTCCACGAGATACACTGCCCGAGCTCCTGCGTTTTTTGCTGCCTGTACCACTGCGCGACGTTCCACTTCGGTTCCTCCTAATGGTACGCCAATAACCAATCTCGGGCGATGCGGAAAATACGGCGACACCTCGCTATGCACTTTGTCAAAAAAATATTTGAGCATTTTTTCCGTGACTTCAAAATCAGATACCACGCCGTAGCGAAGCGGCCGCGATGCCACGATATGTCCGGGTGTGCGTCCGACCATCTTTTTCGCGTCTTTGCCCACTGCCAAAATCTGATTTGTTTTTAAATTAATCGCGACTACAGACGGTTCGTTAATGACAATGCCGCGACCTTTCACATACACCAAAGTATTGGCAGTTCCCAAATCCATGCCAATGTCTTTTGAAAATAAACTCCACAAATTATCTAATGGTGAAAATGCAGCCATAAAAATCCTTTAAACTCCTTTATGAAGGCATTGTAGCACGGGTTTAGGCATAATGGCAAAATCAGTATGACCACCGAAGTGCTTTCATATCTTCTGCTTTTTAAAAAATTCTAATATCTTTTCTCCAAATTCTCGCGCCGCTTCCGGGCCATTGGCTGTAATAATATTCCCATACTGTACTACGTCTTGATGAATATAGATCGCTCCGTTTTCTTGCAACAGTTTTACTGGCTGTTGCTCCAATAGTGAATTCCACACCGTTGCTTTTTTACCGCGCAATACTCCGGCTTTTGCAAGAATTATTGGAGAAATGCAAATTGAAGCGAGAAGTTTATTCTGTTCAACTGTTTCCCGGCAAATACGATAGCTTGACTCATTATTTAAATGTTTTAATGCTCCTGCCCCGCCAACAAAAATAACAGCGTCGTAATCATCAACATGTACGTCTTCAAGCGTGATATCAATTTTTGCCTCGCCACCTAAAAATCCAATCGCTGTTTCTCCTGCTTTATCATTGCTTGCGGTTTTTATTTCATGTCCCGCTTGTTCTAAAATCTGCTTTGGAACAAAATACTCTTCATCTCTGAAATCCTGTTTAGCTATGATAAAAAGAATTGTTGCCATAATCTAAAATAATATATTCCGATTAAAATCTCAGTTCGCATATTTATACATATGTTACATTATGTTGCGATCGTTATATATTGTAACAATCTTTACCATTGTCCTAATATGCTTGCGCAAAAAGCCAACGATGTATTGCCGGGTTTCCGCAATGTACACATACACCTTTTTCCTTTATTGCGTTAAGCGGCAGGCATCGTGTGGTTGCTTTTGTTTCTTGTTTGATTGCGCGTTCGCATTCTGGATTTTCGCACCAAAACGCCCTGATGAATCCGCGTTCGGTTTTCATGATTTTTTTGAACTCGTCGTACGAATCAACTGTATGCGTATGCAATTCGGTGAACTGTTTGTGTTTTGCCAAAAGCGTTTTTTGCATATTATGCAAAATCGCGCCAATGGTTTTTGTAAGTTCAGAAAGCGCGATTGTTTGTTTTTCTCCGGTGTCGCGCTGCACAATGGTTGCGGTTTTTTGCTCCATTTCTTTTTGTCCGATTTCTACACGTATGGGCACGCCTTTCAGTTCCCATTTGTTGAATTTAAATCCTGCTGTTTCGCCTTCGCGCTCATCATATTCAACGCGAAACTTTGAAATATATTTGGCAACCTCACGCGCGTATGTTCGCACATTGTTTTTCGTTTCTGATTTGAAAATGGGAACAATTACGATTTGTACTGGCGCAATTGCTGGGGGAAACATGAGTCCGCGGTCGTCTCCATGCGCCAAAATCAACGCGCCAATGCTTCGCGTTGAAAATCCCCAGCTGTTTTGCCATGGATAAAGTTTTTCTCCTTTTTTATCAAGCACTGTCCAATTAAATGCCTTTGAAAAATTCTGCCCAAGGTCATGGGATGTGCATCCCTGCAATGCCTTTCCGTCCGGGGTCATGATTTCGTACGTAATGGTTTTGTCTCCGCCTGCGAATCGTTCTGCTACGCTTTTTGTTCCCACAATGCCGTAAATTGCCATTAACTCCTGATATGTTTTTTTGTATGCGTCCATTGCCCAACGAACCATTGCTAAACTTTCTTCGTGCGTTGCGTGCGCGCAATGGCCTTCTTGCCATAAAAATTCCGATGTGCGCATGAATAAGTACGTGCGTTTTTCCCATCGAACGATATTGCACCATTGATTCATGAGAACGGGTAAACCACGCCATGAATGCGTCCAAAGTTTGTACATATTGTACATAATGGTTTCGGATGTGGGGCGCACCACGAGTTTTTCATCAAGTTTTTCGCCGCCTGCTTCAGTGACCATGGCAACTTGAGGCGCAAAACCCTGCACATGTTCTTTTTCTTTTTTCAAATATGACTCGGGAATGAACAGCGGGAAATACGCGTTTTTCACTCCGCGTTGTTTGATTAGTTTGTCCAAAAATGTCTGGATTGATTCCCATAACGCATACCCATACGGCCTGATAACCATGCACCCCTTGATTGGCGCGTAATCAGCAAGCTCTGCTTGCAAAATTACATCCGTATACCACTTGCTGATGTTTTCGCTTTTTTTGGTAATATGCGTTACGCGTTCGCTTGTCATATGTATATGTATAGCGTATTGTAACATCTTTGCTGTAAATCTCAACGTGCATGTATACACGTATACTTTATGTACGCAGGCGTATACCCCGTTAGAAATCTAAATCTATGTTGCATTGCGCATTTTAGACCGCAAAAAGACTTACTTATTATATTGTTTGGTTGGAAATTACACGACAGAAAAAATTCAAAAGAAACTTTTATTCCAAAGGCTTCTAACGGGGTATAGGTATGCGCGCATAGACACACAACGTATAGCTACACAAATTGTAATTGTAGTTGTTACAGATATAACGATCGTTACCTCGCGGTATACGCGTGGAGGTTGTGATGTCCTAAACGCGACCTCAATGAGATCGCGTTTTTCGTTATATAAGTTTCTTATTTTTAATTACGGAGAATTACAGCAACTTTCTAATATCGCCAATCGTAACTAAAACCACCCTTCGACAAGCTTAGGGTCATTTTGGTCACAAAGGATTACAAAAGTTTACGTATATCTCCAATGGTAACCAAAACGAGCAATCCGATAAGCGCAACCATGCCGATTGCGTGAATGAGATTTTCCCATTTGATTGCTACGGGTTTTTTGGTTATCCATTCCCAGAGTACGAATGCGAGCCGTCCGCCGTCAAACGCAGGAATGGGCCAGATATTGACTGCGGCCAAGTTGAGCGAAATCATTGCGATGAATGTCAGTATTTGGTCAAGCCCGAGTGAAATCACATTTTTCCCGTAGCTAACAATACCAATCGGCCCGGATACGTTAGCAAGCGTTCCGTGCACAATAATGTTTTTAAAAGTTATGCCTGCGAATTTGAAAATCATAATTGAAGTTTGAAATGCATTTTGCAGCGCGTACCATCCTGCTTGGAAAAACGGATATTTGACCGTGCCCAACTCGCCGAGTTCAATCCCAAGCGCTCCTTGACCCGCAGGTGGAGAAACGCGCGGAACAGCAGTTTTGGCGAATTCGGTTTGCCCGCGCTTAATAGTCAAAGTTATTTCTTTGCCTGCGAAATGCTGGATAAACGATTGCGCGTCTTCAACACGCTTCGGATACAAGCTGTACTCGCCGGATTGCAGCATAACAATCGCATCCCCTTGTTCAAGGCCAATATCCTGCGCGGGCGAATGTTTGACAACAGTCAATACTGCTACTTTCACGTCGTTTGCGTATGAGCGTGACGAATCGTCAACCAATGTTTGCGTTCCTTTAGCAAATAAAAGCCAAATAATCATAAATCCGAGCAGAAAATTCATAGTGATTCCTGCGATAAGCACCATGAATTTTTTCCATGGTTTTTGCGCGTAAAACGCCTTACGAGAAATTTTACCTTGATACACGGACTGTTCATCGTGTATTTCGTCTTCGCCGTAGAGCCGCACAAATCCGCCGAACGGAAATATGTTTACGGAATATATCGTGTTGCCTATTTTTTTGCCAAAAATTCGCGGCGGAAGCCCAAATCCGAATTCTTCAACAAAAACACCCGCGCGCTTTGCCGCGATAAAATGTCCGAGCTCGTGGATAAACACCACGAAACCCAAAACTAAGATTGATACAAAAAGTGAAAGCATGGATATTTGGGTAATAGTAGATAGCTGCGGCCACCTACTTATACTTATAAACTAAATTATATCGTCATAATTTCCGCTTCCTTGCGCCCCGCGATATTTTCTATGGTTTTATTGAATGCATCAACTTCTTTTTGCAAATGGTCGTTGAGTTGGTATTTTTCATCTTCACCGATTTCTTTTGATTCGGATAGTTTTTGTATTTCTTTTCTCACATCGTCGCGCAGCTGCCTGAATTGGATTTTATGCTCTTCGGTTTTTTGTTTCAAAACTTTGAACAATGCTTGGCGTTTTTCTTGTGTGAGCGGAGGAAAATTCAGCCGAATGAGATTTCCTTCGGATGTGGGCATAACGCCGATCGCCGATTCGCGCAGAGCTTTTTCCAAGAACAGAACAACGGTTTGGTCCCATGGCTGGATAATAAGTGAACCAGCGGACTGCACGCTGATTGCGGCAAGCTGTTTGATTGCCATTTGTTGCCCGTATGCGTCCACCATAATATCTTCCACAAGCGACGGGCTGACGCGGTTTGACCTGACTGACGCGATGTCAATGCGAAACGACTCAATGGTTTTTTGCCATTTGTCGTGAAATTGCGAAATAAGGTCTACCATTGACTAATAACTAATAACGTATGACTCATATTTGCTAAAATGAAAACGTGGTTACGGTCAGTATTTTTGCCTGCTGCATAGCAAACGGAATACCATCGTGAATAACGATTGGCGTAAAATGACAAACCAACACAATAATGATAAACCACTTGATAATATTAACTGCTTGTTCCATACGTAACGAAAATAACAAGATGCTGATATGTATTCATTATGCGAATGATACGAATAAGGTACAGTTTACAGTAAACCTGCCAATAATTCCACTGCGGATTTTATCGCGCTCGGCGCGTTTTCTGCCGCGCGCTCAAGTTCAATGCTTGTGCGCAACGCGCGAGTATGACAGGCAATCGGGGTATCATTGTGTTTTTTAGTTAACAACAAGGTGTATTGCTTCATACCCAAGGAAAACAAAAGCTCGTCGCGCAAGACAATTTGCCATAACGCAAACAGCGACGGGTCTGTCAGAATTTGTTTTTCTGCGTACAGGGATATTAACGCGAGTTTTTGTCCCAAGGGCTTTTGTTCAAGATTCAAAAGCGCTTTGACAATTTGTTCAAACGCGCCCAGCGCCAATTCATGTGCAAGGAGTTCGTATGCTTTCCCTGGACGGAGCAAACTATAGGTAATGGCTTTTCGTATTTTTTTTTCGTCCGATTTTACCTCGGCGCTAGACCTGTCATACGGAACGGCACGAGATTTTATTTGGAGCATCATTTTTTTAAGCCATGTTTCCATAGTTGCGCGGTCAACAAGGCCGAATGACAATTGCATAACGCGCGACAAAACCGTTTCCAAAAGTGCGATTGGTTTATGTGTAATAAATATGATGTGCGCGTATGGGTATGGCTCTTCAATGGTTTTCAGCAGCGCGTTTTGCGCGTCAGGATTCAACAAATGCGCATCGTCAATGATAACGACTTTGTGATTTCCAAATGTTGGCTTCTCATCCAAAAATGCGATGATTTTTCTTGCGCCTTTTATGTTGTATATATCAATTCTTTCCGGATTATTATCATCCAACTTTTTCAGCTCTTGCCGTAATGTTTGGTCAACGATGAATATATCGCGGCTGATATGTGCGTGTTGAAATTCAAAACATGACGGACACTTATCTCCCCCGCCCCACATCCGATTTTGGCATACCAAACCTTTTGCGAGTTCTTCGGCAATTAAACGTTTGCCAATGTGTTCTGGCCCCCACAGCAATATGCTTTGCGGAATCGCATTTGCTTCAAGCAATGCGCGGAGCGTTTTGATTTTTGACTTGTTACCAATAACCATAGGATAAAATTCCAAATAACAAATTCCAAGCACCAAACAAATTTCAAATCTAAAATAAAAGGATAAGTTAATTCAAACTTTTATCTATAATTGCAGAAAGGATTTTCTTCAACTCAGTTGCCTCTTGATACAAATCCGCAATTTGTTTTGGAATGTTATCATTTGTTTCCCGGATAAGTTTTAACCAATAACAAGTTTCTTTAGCCTCTTTCCTACATATTTTTACCCTTAAAATAAAATCTTTTTTACTTAAACTTTCGTTCGCTTCAATGTAATTAGCCCCAATTGACGCAGACGATCGTATAACTTGTTTATATATTCAATGTTTGAAATTGTCCTATGCAATTGTTTTGAAAAATTGGCAACCTCTCGCGCGAATGAAGCAGTGCGTTCTTCTAGGTCGTACTGTTTTGCATTTTGAGACATTGTTGTTTATTTGGAATTTGATGCTTGATATTTAGTGCTTCTACCTAAAGCTTTGCACTGACCTTTTGTAGATTTCAATATTATCCAAAATAATGCCTGTTCCTTTTGCAACACAAAACATCGCTTCATCAGCAACATACGCAGGAACACCCGTTGCTTTAAAAATAAGCGCATCAAGATTGCGAAGTTGGGAGCCTCCGCCGGTCAGTATCATGCCGCGGTCAATGATATCAGCCGAGAGTTCCGGAGGCGTATCACGCAAAACATTTTTTATTGCTTGCACAATTTCTTTGAGTTGCGGTCCGATTGCTTCGGCAACATCGTTTGAAGTGATTTCTATGTTTTTCGGAAGTCCCTCAATAATGTCTTGGCCGCGGATTTGTATGGTCATTTTCTCTTTTTCCGTAAGCGGCATGGCGCTTCCGACTTTAATTTTGACTTCTTCGGCTGTTTTTTCTCCGATTGCCAGATTGTATTTCTTTTTAAGAAAATCCAAGATTGCTTGGTCCATGCGGTCTCCTGCAACACGTATAGATGACCACGACACAATGCCGCCAAGCGATATGACCGCGATTTCCGAAGTTCCGCCGCCGATGTTGACTACCATGTTTCCCACTGGCGAATTAATAGGAATGCCGGCGCCGATTGCAGCCAAAATGGGTTCTTTGACCACATAGGTGCTTCGCGCGCCTGCTTCACGCGCCGCATCAATCACAGCTTTTTGTTCTGTTGAAGTACTGCCAGCAGGAACAGATACCAAAATTTCAGGTTTGAAAAATTTCCAAAATCCGCATGCTTTTTGAATAAAATAGCGTAAAATTGCTTGCGTAACACGATAATCAGCAATCACACCATCGCGCATGGGCCGATATACCGTAATATCTGCAGGGGTTTTGCCTATCATTTCTTTTGCTTCTACACCAATGGCAAGCACGCGATTTCCCGGTTTGGTAACCGCGACAACCGTAGGTTCTTGGATGATAACCCCTTGTTTTGGGGCAAATACAAGCGTATTTGCAGTGCCCAAATCAATTCCCAGCTGACGAATAAACATATGAGTATGATAACAAGATACGAACTAAATAACAAGTTATACAAACTTGCCCAAAATGGTATAATTGAATATACTATTATGCAACTCAATCCAGAAAATTCATCAGCTCAACCGGAAAGGAGAAATCAAAAAACTAGAACCCAAAAAAGATGGTGGAAAGATAGTTGGGGGAAATGGCACTTCACAGAAGTTCCTGTACTTAGACCGGGTGAAGTTCCCGAGAGCCCACCAGATGATCCTTCGTTAACAAAAGAAAAAACAAAACCTAAAAAAACAAAACCTGAATCAAAAGATAATTGGACAACCTGGATCGCGGAAAGCGAACCCGGCAAAAACAAATAAAAAGTAAAGATATTATACCCCTGCTTTTTATATTTAGTATCCAATATTTCTATATTTGCAAAATTCGCATGTTATTGCAAAAGGCGGCATTTGGTCATCCATTGCTTGCCTGATATCTTGCAATGCTTGCTGGACTTTTTCAGGGTCGGTATGTACTTCTTCAATTGCGACATTGAACGCAAGCGGGTCATCCATATTCATATGCTTGTGGTCCAAGTACCACAAAATTAAATACGCGGTGTTTTGCGTTGGATAATTGTTTTTGCGTAACAAATACGTGTACGCGCTCATTTGGAATATATGCGCTTCATGCGTTTCTTTGGGCGGAAACCCGCGTGTTTTGTTGTCAATCGGGATAATCGCGTTGTTATCCAACATCAGCGCGTCATCAAGCATTCCTTCAAGTTTGATGTTAAGCGTTTCGTCAAAATAATGTAGCCGTTTTGAACGAAGCAACGCGATGCGCGCTTGGTCAGGAAGTAATTTCCCCGGGAGTTTACCTTCAAGCATGGGCGGCAACTTTCCTTTTTTGCGCCATTCGTCATAGTAATTTTTCAGCGTATAGTCCATGCCGTTGGGAAGCGTGGACATGGGTCCGCTCGGCCGCGAAATCCCCTGTTTTTGCTTTAACCAAAAACACTTCGGGCATTCGTGGAATAAATTAATGCTTGACGGTGAAACCGTAATAATGTTAGGCATAGTAAATGAATTAAGAATTAAGCACCAGAAAATAAAAATAGTTTTTATTTGTTAAGAATTTCTTGCACGATTTTTCTGTCGTCCCACGGAATCTTTTTGTCTTTGAAAACTTGCCATTGTTCAGCCCCTTTGCCTAAAACCAAAACCGTGTCTCCTTTACGCGCAAGTTCAATTCCTTTTCTTATTGCTTTGCGTCTATCGGGAATTTGAAACCAAGATACATTTTCAATAAGTTTTGTTGTTTGTTGTTTGTTGTTTGTTGTTAGCCCAGATATGAGTCCTTGCATTATTTTTTCAGGGTCTTCGGTATACGGGTCGTCATTGGTAATCACGACATATTGGCAGTATTTCGCAAGCAATCGCCCCATATCAGGACGCACGGTTGCGTCACGGTCTCCGCATGCGCCGGTTACGGCGATTAAATTTCCTTGCAGCGCCGGCGTAATTGCCTGAAACAATTTTTCAAACGATTCGGGCGAATGCGCGTAGTCTACAATAATGTCAAATCCTTTGTCGCATAAAATATATTCCATGCGTCCGGGAGCAGGCGCAAGATTGCTCACTGCATCGCGAAGCGAATCAATATCTATTTCGAGGCCGTACAAAGTTGCAAGCGCGGCAGCGGTGTTATACGCATTGTATTCTCCAATATACGGAACGGTATATGCGGTGCGATGGCCGTAATATTCAATTTCAAACGTCATGCCCGATTGCGCGTTTGGTTGTATGTTTTGAATTTTAAATATGTTATACGCGTTTTTGCCAAATGTGAAAATGCGGCGGCGCATACCGGCAAAAGGTTTCAGATTTTCATCGTCGCCATTTACAATAACCGCGCGTGTGCGATTTCCTATCATGCGCATATGCGACATTGTATAATCCTGTGCTGTTTTGTGATAGTCCAAATGGTCCGGCGTCATATTCGTCAATACTGCAACAGCAAACGGAATACCCCATAATCTGAATTGTTTGAGTCCATGCGACGATACTTCAATCACCGCGTGTGTGCAATGTGCTTTGAGCGCATCGCGCAAGAAACGCTGCAAAAAAGTCCTGCTTGGTGTTGTCATTTTTAAATCATTCAGGCGTTCAACATTGCCGATTTTGATTGTTGTGGTTGAGTATAAGGCAGTTTTTTCTCCAGTGGATTCAAGTAATTGGCTGATGAAATGTGCAGTGCTTGTTTTGCCCTTTGTGCCGGCAATGCCGATTACTTTGATGTGATGTCCCGGCAAACCATAACGTAAGGCAATCGCGATTTGAATAGGTAAATGCCAGCAGTAATTGACCGCTTCTTCAGAAGGGAGAATAGCGCGAATGAGCTTTTTAATAAAACGAATAACACCGCGCATGTATTTTTGTTGTTATCGGGCGAACAACAATGGCACGATCATACCCAAAATCGTGATAATGGAGAGGGCGATGTAAAGCGTTTTTTTAACTGTGTTTTTCATATTTTAAAATAATGACCGCTGTTTAGTTTCTTCAAGGTAAAAATCAATTGCGAGCAAAAACAACGCTGCGACGAGTGGACCGTACAAGATTCCGATAACACCCCAGAGTTTGACGCCAGCCACGAGCGATAAAAGAATAATCAGCGGGTGGATGTGCGTGCGTGTGCCGATAATCGCGGGCTTGATGATGTTATCGACCGTGGAAACAATCAGGAGATTATATGCCAAAAACATAAATGTTTTTTCCAAAGAACCTGTGCCGAGAAAAATAAATACGGTTGCAGGAATATACACTACCCCGGGGCCCACAAACGGAATCATTGCCATAACCGCCATAATCGTTCCCCACAGCGTCGGCGCAGGCAATCCGAAAATCCAAAATCCGATTCCGCCAATAACTCCTTGCGCGATTGCGGTCAGAAAATTTCCAAGGAGAATTCCTTTCACGACGCGCTTGAAAGTTTGAATCATGTGGTTAGTTTCGCGTTCAGCCAATGGAATAAGCTTTATCAAAAATGAAACGAATGTATCGCCGTCGCGCAGGAAAAAGAATAGCGAGACGACCATAATGACGAATCCGAACCCAAGGCCTGCCGCGTTGGATACGATGCCTGCGAAAAATCGCGAGCCGTACGCGCTGATATTGCTCAAGAATGGCATTACGACATTCCTCACAAATCCTTGTTCGTCAATGCCGTATGTTTTCAGCAATGCACTGATTTGATGCCACCATGATGTGGTGAAAATTCCCTGCATGCCTGATACATGAATGGTGCCGTACACATTCCAATACACAACCATAAATTCCTGCCAGAGTGCGAGAAACAAAAATACGAGTGGTACGACAACACATATAACCATCGCGACGGTGACCAATAGAGATGCTGCATTACTTCTGTTTTTAAGTACGGCAAGAATTTTCTTATATACAGGATGCAAAATCATAGCGCATACGCCTGCCAACACGAGCGGAGCCAATACGCCCTGCAGTATATATAACATAAGCGTCCCAGTGACGACGAGAAATATGATGATTACAAGGCGTGATGATGTCATATCATTACTAACCATACGTATATTCCGTATATAATCAACGCGGCGAGCGCGATTGCCGCGATTCCCCAAACAATGATTTTTTTATTCATATACGTATATAGCACAAGTATACCACAATAACAAAACTCTCCCAACACCATGCCGGGAGAGTTTTGCGTATCAGTAAATTAGTACTGATTGCCCGGGCGATATCCGCCGCGGTCGCCACCACCGAATCCCCTGTTTCCGCCACCAAATCCTCGTCCACCTCCGCTAAACGGCCTGCGCGGGCGCTTTGCATTGCAACCTTTGCAATACAATCTGCCATACGTGCCATCTTCGCGTTTGGTTGGTTGGAACGGAAGGGTATCGATCTTGGCTCCGCACATCGTGCAAGTCAATCCAAGGCTTGATACATCAATCGGCGCTGGCCGTTGGTATCCGCCTTGCGATCCTTGCGTTGTTTGGTCTTCCATAAATGATCGTTCGTCTTATGAGACACTTATTTTTCCCGTCCGCCAGCTGGCGGATCGGAATTCATTATCTCATAATCGAACGATACTCTGTGATTTGCTTAAAAAGACAAATTCCTTGGAGATCTTTAATGAGATAACGATGCGTGTAGCGTAGCACGCTTTTGTGGAAATGGCAAATCATCTTACGATGTCGATATATCTGTATGTATTTCTACCCATCGCCATTTTCCAAACTGATCTTTGTGAAATGCCCATTGTTTATATCCCAAACGTTTGAGCATTGACGCAATGAGCGGTTTTTGCCACGAATCAAACTCCATAACAATACTACCGCGCGCATTGAGAAACTTGGATGCGTATTTCAAAAATCTTTTAACAATCGCAAGGCCATCGTTTCCTGCGAATAACGCCCTAGGAGGTTCGTATTGCAAAACGGATTTTTGCACGCGACGCTGTTTTGTCTTGGCGATATAGGGCGGGTTTGCACAGATATAATCATACATTCCCGTAATACGCGAAAACACATCCGATTGTATAATTCGATAAGACTTTTTTGCAACGGCATTCAATTTACAATTCGACGCGATTTGCTTACACAAAGACGCATCCTTTTCTCCGAAATCGCAATGCGCGACTTGCTTCGGACAATATTTAAGCAATGCGATGCCTATGCATCCCGAACCTGCAAATAAATCAAGTACGCGTACGCGTCTTTTTTTTGCGCGGATTTCTTTTCCTACGCGCTCAACCCAATATTCTGTTTCCGGGCGCGGAATCAACGGCCTGCGGGATAAATCTATTGTGCATCCCAGAAAATCTTTCCACCCAATAACATAATCAATTGGCTCCCCTGCTTGCAATCGCTGAACATCACGCTGAAAAACTAGCGATGCTTCTCCGTGATACTTTTCTTTCAAAAGCCATTGTGTTTCTTTTTCAAAATCTAGTTGCATGAACGGTTATCAACAGCGCGTTCTTTTTTACTTCAGCTGCAAGGCATTTTTTAAGCAAGGCAGGATGCTTTCTGCATTGGTATTCAATAGCGCTCGCGCTTCGATGCGCGCTATCATATGTCCATCCTTTGGACATCAAGTATCGTTCGTGCAATTCGTGCAGTAATACGAATGCGCGTTCGCGCGGGCCGATATCGTCGTCTATCCACACTTCTCCTTTTGGAATAAACGAATACACTTTGTCATGCCCGCCTTCGGTAAAATCCATATCGTATGTGTCGCGCACAAGTTCGGAATTGACAATCCATATTGCCGCGCCTTTTGAATACATTTTAAGCAGTCTCTTGTGAATTTTTGCGATAACGTTTTTTTTGTTTAATCCTGCAAGTGTTTTCGCGCGCCGCGATTTCATGCGTTCTTTTCGTCCAATACGAACTGCTCGTTTATGGGCAATGCGGTAGGGAATGCCTTGTTCCATAAGGCGATATTCAACAAGCAAATGGTCAATAAAATACTTTTCTTCTCCTGGTGCGTATTCTTTGTCTATCCAAAATTCGCGCTTGGGGATAAATCTGAATTCGTAATGCTGGCCGAAATTCGTGAATTCTTCATCAATGTTTTCCCTAATATATGCGCCATCAACAATCCATGCCGTAAACCCGGAAAACACGCCGTATTTTTTCACATACGGTTTTTTCTTGGTAAGGCGTTGATTGACATTGTGTTGCGGTATGTGGTTCATAGCATAGCTACATCTCGCCTTGTAAAAAACGAAGTTTTGTTCGGGGTTCCCAGTGTCAAAAACTTAATTTGTACATTGGCGTACATCAACCCAAAATGCAACCGAATTTCTACTTAATGCAAATAGAGATACGGTATGACGTTTTTTCTGCGCCACTGCTTTTATTATAGCAAAAATACAAGGAGTATTTTTATCCCTTCAGCTAGAAGACCATGGGCTTCTTTTCAAATCTTGAATCTTGGATCATGAATCACGAACAAATTCCAGTTTCCAAAATCCAAAATACAAAACAGTTTTGAATTTGGAACATTAGAGTCTTCGCAAGAACAAAGTTCTTGCGAAGACGAGAACATTACTAAAAGCCACCCTCTTGCAAGGGTGGCTTTTATGATTCAATCGTTATGCGCGCTGCACATTCACAGCTGCAGGGCCTTTTTCGCCTTCCTCGATATCAAACGTGACAGCATCGCCAACCTTGAGGTCGGCAAATGCCACACCGTTCAATTTCGTTGAATGGAAGAACAGGTCCTTGCCTGTTGTGTCGCCTTCAGGAGTGATAAATCCGAATCCCCTGGGTGTGAGCGTTTTGATAGTTCCTTTCATGTGGTTATATTTTTATTGAGAAATTCGACTACATCTCTACATATACGCAAAGTATATCAGGGAAATGAACGCGCGTCAAGGCACTATAACGCTCAAATATCAATAGATAGATAATCTATTCCAGTGTTTTCAAATATTCAAAAAGTTTCGGATGTAACGAAGTGGTAAAAAATTCCTTCACTTGCGTGGGTTTGACCCATTGTATCTCCACGAATTTTTCCTTCGCTTGTGAGGTTTGTTCTGTCCCGCTCGCGACTGTGCATAAATAATAAATAGAAAGAAATTCTCGTTTTTCCGGATATGTCTTGGCAAATACAATTTTTTCTACCTGTACATCCAGATTCGTTTTGATTTTTATTTGTTCTTGCAAATATTGTTCTAGCTCCTTTTCGTATGCCGGCCTTCCACCGGGAAATGTCCACGAAAGTTCTTTTATGTAGGGGTCGCTTTCTCGCCTTCCTATAAGAATCTTTTTAGTTGCGGGATTATACACAATGCCCAGTACGTTTACTAGGAATACACCCTTATCAAATTCTGACCAATTTGCCATATGTATGCTAATCAAAAATAGTGACAAGATATGCATCAATCTCACGCTGGTCCAAATCATAGAAATATTGGTTGTTGTTATGGAGTTTTGTTGCCAAACCAATACCGACAAATCGCCAGTGCCACGGCTCAAATTGATAGTACTTGTTTTGTTTCGGATACGAGAGTATGAAACCGTACCTATACGCGTTTTCCACCAACCATTTGTACGCAGTTGACGCTTCAAATTTTGAAAACGAGGCGTCAATATCTGACGTGGTCAGGTCAATTGTTGTCCCCAACTGATGTTCAGAATAACCTTGGTCTGCTGAAAATTGGTTTGCTCCGGAACCGTAAATGATTTTATAGCCTGATTTCAGAACCGCCTGTGTCCCGAATGACCGATATGCCGAGATAATTTCCATAGGCACACTGCTGGATGCGGCGGCTTCAAGCAATTTGTACAAAAATGGCTCGACGTTCGTATGTATTTGAAGTAATTCGTCTTGATTGTAATTGTACTTTTTGTCAATTATAGAAAGATTTGACGGCACATAATTTTCATTCAGAAAATACACGCGCGAATACTTCATGAGCAATTCCTTGTCCGTCTTGCTCAATTTTTCCAAGGTACTCACTGTGCTTTGCATTGATTTGATTTGCGCATCGAAGATATTATTTCTGTTTTTTTCCGCACCGAGTGCGGTGAGCAACGTATCGTTTTCTTCACGCATCTCGACAAGACGCTGGTCCAATTGCCGTACCGTCGCTTGGAAACTCGAGGTTACCGAAGTGAGGATGCTGTCCAGAGTACGCGTGGCGTATACATATTGGTACATAACATACCCAATGATCAAAACACCGAGAAATGTCAATGAAATGAACAGGGTTGTTTTGGTAAAAGGAGTCTTCATCATATAGTGTCAAGGATAAAGTATAACATAAAACATTGCTTCAACCCACCCCTTTACTGCCGTAGCTGGTGAGTCATTCGACCCCGAGCCCATGACCGAGGGGCTTGTCGAACCCAGACGTTTACCCTTCCGTAGCTACGTCATAGGAGGGCCCCACCCTTCCGTAGTTTTACTGTGTCCTTCCGTAGCCCGTGGCGTAGGAGGACACAAAGGAGGGCTTTGCCCATCCGTAGTCCTTCGGCGTACTCAAAACGCAGGAGGGATGCCTGCCCCGTAGTTCCGCCATGGGGCGGATACTATTGGGGTTAGAACCTGTCTATGTAATTGATTCAATTTGCGGGTTTACTAGTGTTCGGTAATCCCCTGATTTCATGGCGATAGAGAAACTCCTGTCGCCTGCATTAAAGACAATTTTCTCGTTCTCAAATAGTTTAGGATCCACGACAACCGTAAGGTTGAAAAGATTCCCAAATGGCGGTATACCGCCAGGGAGTACGCCGTTCGTGAGCGTTTTCACTTCTTCCTCTGTTGCAAACCGAATATCCTTTGCATGGAAAAATGCCTTGACCTTATCTGTATCAAAACGCAAATCTCCGGGGAATACGAGCATGGCGAAACTCTTCTCTGTTTCTGATTTCTTAACACGCACAATCATAGCTTTTGCACCTTGATGCAAAGAGTACCCGGTACGAATTTCCGCCGCTTCTTCACTCGTTCGCACGGGGGCATGTTCAAAAGTCTCAAACCATATCTGATGGACCGTGAGTAATTGTCGTATTTGTTCTGTTACGGGATGATAAGACGTACTCATAAAACCAGAGAGGGCACCTACCCTAACTCAAATGTGGTTACCCCGTACCACTTTTCAAGCGGAAAGTTTGGTTGTCCTTTTGAATACACTCTCCCTGTCGCAAATACCTTTTTCATACCATAATCAGTAGCAATCTTTACAGCATCGAGATTACACTCTGGCGTATCGAAAAATACTTCTGTGTTCTTATCTACTTGTCCGACAAGCGTATCAAATAAATCCTTTGCTATGTCTGTATTATCTGCAAAAAGCGGGCCAATTTTATACCCAGTAAAGCATTTCCGAATCATGCCGTATCCCACAAGCTTTCCGTCTTTCATATATCCAAATGCTTTGCTTTCCGGTTGCGCAATCCAAAGCTTCAAGAAATTCCTACGCGGAACACCGAAACACATATCGTCATATGAAGCGATAATTTCGAATGATAGTTCAGAAAGCCTTACGACGTTCAGCGCAATACTGCTTGTGCCGCTTCCTTTCCCGCCATATCGTGCATTCATGTGAGCAAGCTTCAATCCAACCGTTGCGTATTTTTCAAGGTTTTCTACAACACCATCACCGCCCACATTAACATCTTTCACGTAATCCATTGCCTTTTTGAATATCTTCATACCATACCCAGAACCGCGATATTCTTTCTTCACAATATAAAATCCACCAAACGCATACGAGTTGCCATACTTCACTACGGATATAGTTGCGATAGGTTCACCGTCTAAATATCCGATAAAAAATCCATTTGGGTCTTGCGCATAAAATGCATCAGCATCATATAATCCCGGGTTCCACCCCTCCTGACGCGCCCACTCAACCGCAATATCTAATTCCTTGCGGCTCATTGTTTTGATTTCGTATTTTTTATCTATCATAGGTTTAATATCTATAATTAAGCAATTATAGCACTAACTGACAGTCTTTTCTACAACATTGCCCCTCTCTGCTGCGCCACTTTGAAGTCTTGACGAAAGGTGGCCCCCCTTTACTGCCGTAGCTGGTGAGTCATTCGACCCCGAGCCCATGACCGAGGGGCTTGTCGAACCCAGACGTTTACCCTTCCGTAGCTACGTCATAGGAGGGCCCCACCCTTCCGTAGTTTTACTGTGTCCTTCCGTAGCCCGTGGCGTAGGAGGACACAAAGGAGGGCTTTGCCCATCCGTAGTCCTTCGGCGTACTCAAAACGCAGGAGGGATGCCTGCCCCGTAGTTCCGCCATGGGGCGGATACTATTGGGGTTAGAACCTGTCTACTTCTGTGCAAAATCTAAAATCTCGGAGTCGCGTATTAAAATAGCTCTTCCACAATTATAGGCAATACCCTTATTCGAATTGCTTTCGAAACCAAGATAAATGCATGTACCACCTCGCCTTTTTACCTCTGTAATTGCTGGTTGTAAGTCTGAATCAGAACTGCCCAGAATAATTGTCTGTACTAATTTATCAACAACGCATAAAATCATATCTATAGCTATTCTTACATCAACACCCTTTTCTTTAAATACAAGTTTATTATGCAGGCCTAGAAAACTATTCGTAACCTGTTGTCCGCGAACGTGTCCCGCAGTAATAACTCGAAACCCTTGACGTTCAAGATGTTGTTTTAATAATCGTCTGTTTTGGATCAATTCTTTTGATTTTTTAGCAGTCGCCGCATGCTCAGTTACCCGTGCATAGTAAAAAATCGTTGCATCGACATGCGTACCGTTTAGAACTTTTTGGAATAACCCCCTAAAATCATATGTATACCATATCGGTTTCGGGACATGCGCTGCAAAGAAAACATTTTCTGCATTCTTCCTAAAATTTTCAAAATCAATCAATAAAATTGTTTCCATATGATTCAGTATAACATAAACCCCGCCGGACCTTACGGTTGGGCGGGGCGTGTATGCTTATAGCATATAGGAGTATATATTGTGAGTCAAACATAGCTGTGGATAACTCAATTAACGATTCTTCTGATGCTACAACCTTCCCCTCCAACATTGTTACAGATTGCTCCGAACGCTGAATGAAATCCGAACTTTTTTTGGCGAAAACCCTGATGCTGACTTCTAATGCCGCGCCTGCGGCGCGAAGCGCCGAGGCAATAAACTCGCAACATACAATTTGGCTCCGGGGGCAGGTATCCTTCACTTTCGTTTCGGGCTACCAACTCGCCTGCCTGAAAAATCCTTCGCTATGGCATGCCATTCCGTAGCTTTAGCGAAGGATGGCTCCGCGGGCTGGCGGCTGTTAGAACCTCTTTGATGGAGATTTAATATAAAAATTGAATTATTTTAACTACCCTACTTTATGATTTTTATTGCCTTACCCTCTATCAGGGCTTCGGTGATTTTTTTGTAAGCCGAGGACAAGATTCTCTGAAAAGTGCTCTGGGAGGTATTCATCTTTTTAGCCGCCTCTTCCTGTTCTAAATCTTTTATATTTTTCAATCTCAAAGCTTCCGCTTCTTCGGTGGTCAATTCCACCACTTCCAAAAACCTCATTGGCACCCCTTGAGGCTTAAAATAAGTTACATTGGGATTAAATCTTATTCTTCGGCAAAGTCTTGGTCTAACCATAAATAATTGAAATAATTAAAACTTAATGATATTCTTGTAATTGAAGAAGGTCTCCCCAGCTCTCTCTGAAAAGAAAAGGCTGGGTTCTCGGCCTTCTTTTATTTTTGTCCTTTGAGTTCGGAAAGCCGGGCTTTAATGGCTTTCAGTTCTTCCTCTAAATCTTTCGCATCTTCGGAAAGCATTTCTGTTTCTTCCTTTTTAGAAGGAGTAAAAGCAGGATAGTAGGAATTATAGCCCCCAAATCTTCCCCCACCAAATCCTCTTCCATATCCACGACCCCAGCCGCGACCCCAGCCTCTGCGCCAGCCCATTCCGGCACCACAGGGACCCAATCCCCAACCCGTGCCGGCGCCCAAACCTCCAGGACCTGTTCCGCCAAATCTTGGCATAGTTTTTATTCTTTTAATTTATTATTATTCGAGGGTCAGACCTTTGTAAATGCCCCTCTGTTATGATTATATATTCATAACTATCCGGTGTCAAGTCTTTTTATCCACAAATTAAAAACCCGGGAGTTATCCCGGGCATCATCTATTTCATTGCTTATAACCATCGCCTTACTCTCTTTTTATAATCAATGTATTCATTCCCAAATGCTTCTTCAAGATTTTTTTCTTTCAAATTTTGGGCGCCTTTTTGAATCATTTTCTCTCTCGGTCTTTCAATTTTAGAAAGATATTTTATTTTCATGTTTATTTTTCACCCCATTAGATATATTGATTATCTAACGGGGTGAACTTTCCAATCTTGCTTTAAGCAAGAAAATCGTTTCTTCCCGAAGTTTGGCTCGCGCCCAGTCCTTTTGGCTTTCGGTTAAAAACTCGCCGAGGCCAACTAAAATATTTCGGTTATTCATTTTTTCTAATAATCCAATACATCTCTCTAATACCTTCTTGAAAGGTATCTCAGCCCTTTTTTCTACAATTTCTTTATTAATTGGCCAATTATTTTTCGTAAAAAAATATACGTCAAAAACATCTCGGCTTGTCTTGCCAACCCGTTCGTACATTGCCATTAATTTGTTGGCAAACATATCTTCCTTAACCATCACAAGCATAGAAATGCCAAGTAACGTCCTGAGTTCATATCGAGAGCCAAACTTTCTGCGGTTCACTTCAATTTTTATGTTTTGGGCTTTTGGATCGTAGGAAAGGATAACTATCAAATTAAAACGTTTTATCCGCGATTCTCGTATTTCTCCATAATCTTGGGCAATCTTCAAGATTTTCTCAAATACTTTTTTCTCTTTATCCTGAGCCGGGTCGAAGGGTTTGCTTTCATCTAATCCCTCGACTTCGCTCGGGACAAGGAGGTCGAAATCAAGATCAACTGATTTACGATCTAAATCGTAAAACATAAGAGCGGCCGTGCCACCCTTGAAGCCGAGATGCGGGGCAAGCGTTGTGTCAGAATAGATTTCTTTGAGAATTTGAAGCTGTATATTTTTGTGGATTGAATAATCTAATGTCATACAATTATTTTGTGGTTTTGTAATACTCAAAGTACTTGTTAACTTTCTTTATCATTCTCTTGTTATTGTAAACAGGCAAAATCTCAAAAACCTTATCCCAGTCCAAAGGATCCAAATGGTCAAAATGATAATCCTTGCTTACATAAATTCTGTCCAAAAAAGCACGTTCCTTTGTGGCAATGGCATAGCCGTCTTTGTGCTCGATGCCAGCAGTATTTGATAAAACATAACTTTTCATTCGTATGAATGTAATTTTTTGACCGTCTATATCTACTTCTCGATTCACATACGACGCAACAAAAATATTGCCGTAGTACTGAAAATTAATCCCGGCGCGAGTCAAGACGGTTTCAAAGCTGATATACGAGGGAGTATAAATTCTTGTCGCCAATTCAAACTTGTCGTAATTTTTATCTTTAGCATACAAACCACGATGAATACGAATTAATTTTCCAGTTTTAACATAGTAGCTTAATCTAACTCGAGCGGCGCCTTCATTTTCCTCGCCCCACAACAAAGCAACATCTTTTGTTGAAAAGACGTTTTTCTTTGACCTCAATAATGTGTCTAAATATTCGCCTTTTTTAATCTTTTTGTCCATTTTTATACTGGATATTAGTTTTAACCTCACTTCCAGTATAAATTATACCGAATATAATGTCAAGGAATGGAATGTGACAAAATAAAAAAAGAGGTTCGAACCTCTAAAAATGGCGGAAATGAACGGACTTTGAGGGAATTATACGCTCAAAGTCCGACGTTGCTCCCGAATTAAAACTTAATCAAACTTTTGA
>Ga0210051_1001231_pt1 | contig 25697 bp, 36 predicted proteins | sample CryGey092014_all_FD_185464 | JGI IMG/M metagenome (GOLD analysis project Ga0210051, IMG submission 185464) | Groundwater microbial communities from aquifer - Crystal Geyser CG23_combo_of_CG06-09_8/20/14_all (SPAdes) (version 2) | ecosystem: Environmental > Aquatic > Deep subsurface > Groundwater...
GGGGATTTGAACCCCCGACCCTCTGCTTAAGAGGCAGATGCTCTTCCAGACTAAGCTACGAGCCCATTCATATCTTAATACTAATTGTTATGAAGAATTTATTTATTTTAAAAGATTTACTTTTCACTACTTCTTCCTAGTCCTTCCTAGTCCTGTTGACTTTCTTGCCAGTCATTGCATAATTCCTAATCTTGGCACTCTTCCTGAAACCGCAATGGCTGCAGTACTTCTTCTTCTTATGATACGAGTGCTGCCCGCACCTTCGGCAAATAGTGTGCGTTGTACCCTTCGCTTTCTTGCCCATACTTGGTGTTCCTTTAGTCATAAATTAATCAACCCTTAGAATTTACTTCTGAAAAGGCAGGATAAACTTTACCTGATCACCGCGTATTAACATACGCCCAAGCTTCCTTTTAACGTTGCCCTCAACCAATTCCTGAGCATCATCAATCACAAGATTCAAATGAATGTCAAAAGTTTCCAATCTCCCCTGATACTGAACCCCTGTCTTGAATTCAACCAGCACGCTCTGCCCTTTTGAAATGTTTAAAGCGTCAAGTGGTTTAGTTAGTTCCATGTTCGGATAAATACTATCTAATATTTAAAAACCTTTTCCTGAACTTTTAGAAAGTTTTTTAAAACAATATTCAGTAATCAACTAGTTATGGCAAAAAGTCAGAGACGCTCAGTGAAAAAAGAAACAGGAAAAAAGTACGCGAAGGACAGGAAGAAAAGAAAAAAAGAATTAAGCCGCCCTGCAGGCTTGACAAAAGTCAGCGACAAGAACAAAGTGAAAAAAGTCAGAACATTAGGGGGAAATTTTAAGAACAGGGCAATGCAGGCAGGAAGCATAATAATACTGGAAAATAAGAAAAAAGTTAATGCAAAAATTATCCGCGTAGTGAAAAATCCTGCAAACAGGCACTTCGTGCGCATGAACGTCATAACCAAAGGAGCAATCATTGAAACTGACAAAGGAAACGTGAAAGTCACCAATCGCCCGGGACAGGAAGGGCATGTTCAGGGAATTCTAATAAAAGAATAAAGTTTTTAAGCAGAATAATTTTACAAAAACATTTGATGAAAAAAGAAAAAATTGATTTGGATTCATTATTGGACAGGGCTGATTTAACAAAGAAAGAAGTCGAATTATTATTCAAAGAAGCAAATAATCTGTACGCAAAAGAGGCATGGAATGATGCAATCCAATTTTATGAAACAATTAACAAGAATTTGAACGTTTTAAGCGCAAGTGAAAAATTAAGATGCCAATTGGAAAGCGTGGCAAACCTGCCAATTTGATATTCAAAAATCGGCGACTTCGAATACGGGCAGGACTTTAAGGAATCTGAAGAATATTAAATTAATTTTTTCCAATTATTCTTGTAATATTCGTATTTTTCATTGAAAACTTCCTTCGGAGTTATTGGAATCTTCAATTCTTCAAATAATAATTTTAATTTCTTAACAGATTCCTCCTCTTCATCCTCAGTGAGTATTTCAAGTTCAATAATGCAACCATAACCTTTAGTGCAGTCCAGCATAACGCTTGCACCAATCCACTTATATTCCTTCCTGTTCCTGAACCATTTAATGCTGACATTGTAATTTAATGCCTTGAATAATGATTCAAGTTTCAGGAATTCATCCTTACTGAAAATTATCTCTGTTTCCTCCCTTGAATCGTCATGCAGTTCGCCTTTCTTCATCCACACCTTGCAGTAATAATTATTTTTTTGTATGCGCAAATCCTCAGCGCAGTCAAAATAATGAGTTTCCTGCTCATCCTCTTTGACGAATTCAGCATTAGCATCAAAGAAAATTTTTAATTCCTCATACTTTTCTGGGGTTATAAATGCGCGGAGTTCAACCTCTTTCATAACAAGTTTTAAAAAAAGAGGATTTTAATAAGCTTTCTCGCAATGAAAAATGAGAAGGAGCTTGATAAATTATTATTGAGCATTCAGAAAGAATTAACGTTCAGGGTTTATCATAAGTCCGAAATTACCAAGAATCGCGAACGAATAGAAAACCATTATTTAAGGACTAAAATGAGATATTAAGCAAAAGTTTTTTAAACGCGTTAAACTAAGTATAATTTAAAACAATTATGGAGTGTGATTATTGATGGCGGGATATGTAAGTTTTGAATTGCCAGATGAAATACAGCAAAAAATTTTGGAAGTATTTGATCTTGCAAGGAATACAGGCAAGATAAAGAAAGGAACTAATGAGACAACAAAAGCTATTGAGAAGGGAACTGCTCAATTAGTGATTATTGCAGGGGATGTTAATCCTCCTGAGATTGTGATGCATTTAGGCCCTTTATGTGATGAGAAAGGAATTCCTTATGCTTTCATTAAGAGCAAGGCTCAGATTGGAACAATTATTGGAGTGAATGTTCCATGCTCGGCAGCAGCAATTATTGACGCTGGCGAGGGAAAGAATGCGCTTAAGGAAATTAAGGAAAAAATAAAGAAAACGAAGTGATAATTCTTGGCAGATAATGAGGGTTTTCAGGAAAAGTATCAGGGAAAAGTGATTGAATTAATCGGCAGAACAGGAGTCAGGGGTGAAGCAACGCAGGTAAGGGTTAAAGTCCTTACAGGCCCTGACAAGGACAAAATTATCAGAAGGAACGTGAAAGGCCCTGTAAGGGTTGATGATATCTTAATGATGCTTGAAACTGAAATGGAAGCAGCGCCTCTGAAAGGGGGAAAATTAAAATGAAATGCTCCTTTTGCAGCCAGAAGATTGAGAAAGGAACTGGCAAAATATTTGTAAGAAAAGACGGGAAAGTTTTCAGTTTCTGCTCCTCAAAGTGCGAAAAGAACCAGCTTAAATTAAAAAGGAATCCTAATAAGAGGAAATGGTCGCGAAAGATTGAAGAATGACAGACATTCTTGGCAAGTCACCTGATGAGTATTACAATTTTGAACAGGCTGAAAAATACGAATTAAGCGGCGCTTTCAAGAGGATTCAGGCAAGGATGACGCAGGACGCGCTAAAAATTGTTAAGTGGGAGAAGGGGAGCAAAGTATTGGATTTGGGTTGCGGCACAGGATTCTCAACAATAGTGCTTAAAAATGCAGGATTCAAAGTTATCGGGTGCGACATTAACCCTAACATGCTAAGATTCGCGGCAAATAAAGGTTTGAAAATTATTGAATGCGACATGAAAAATTTGCCTTTCAGTGATGAAAGATTTGACTACTTAATCAGCATAAGCACTATTCAATGGGCTGACCCGAAAGACTACAGTAAAATACTGGAAGAAATCTGCAGGGTAATCAGCAAAGAAGCAATTATCCAGTTTTATCCTAAGAGTGAAGCAGAGTTTGATTACTTTTACGAAAAGTGCAGAAAATTATTCAAAGCCAATGTTGTCCTCGCCGGGGAGGGCAATAAGGGAAAGAAGTACGTAACGCTTAAAAAAAGGAAATGAATTAAAATTAGGTTATGGAAGCTATGATTGTTTTGTCAAAAGAGGAAACTAACAGTAAAATTAAGAAGTTAGAGAAGGAATTACTGGCTATTTTTCAGGAATTTAACGTAATACCACAGGAAGGCATTGCCACTGAAATGAGCTTCATGGTTGACATGCCTGAGAATGACTTGAAAAAGATTACAAAAATTATTGAAGAACGGGCAAAACCTCATGGTTTTGAATTGGAAGTAATAAAGCAATAATTATTAACTTCCTGTTCCAGTGTATTTAGCCACTCCGTAATAAAACCATTTAATTGATAATAATGTTAAAATTATTACTATTATTGGCGACAGCCAGTAAGCAAAAATTATTTCTTTGCCCAGAAAGAAACTTGCAGGCACGAAGCCGATGAATATTATTGGGAATACGAAAGTGAAGAATAACTGCATGCTTTTAGGGTATAAATTCATAGGCCACCTGCAGAACCTGCTTCTGATATTATCCAAATTATTCTGTATGGAATTAACATTTGTCACGAAGAATGCAAAAGTTATAACAAACAAATCCACTGCGAACATTGCAAGCAGTCCAATAATAACTAGGAAAATGAAGTATAAAATGTTGAATAATGATAATTGAAGGTTAATATTCGGCACTGCTATCCAGAACATTAAGAATGCAGTGATTAATCTGCCAATATTATCAATGTCAAAGCGTACGTAAAGAGTTAGCAAATTCAGGGGTTTTGTCAAATCCATATCCAAATCCCCTCTGCGAATCTCGCCGGGCATGTACCTGATTACAAAAAACATCTCGTAAATTCCCCTGATGAAAGTGTAAACTCCTATCATGAAAGTAATCTCGTAAAAACTCCAGCCAGGAACCCCTCCTCCTGTAGCGTCATAAACTGCGTAAGTGACGAAAATGCTCAGGAACCCCAGCACAACTGAGAGGAATATGAATAGGAAGAAACTGAACCTGTACTCTGCCCTGCTGGTTAAGCCGATAATTATTTGCTGTTTAATGTAGGATAATGCACTCATAATTTTTTAACCTCCCTGGCTCGTGAATTTTTTCCTGCCGATTCTGAACAATAATTTTGCAATAAAGTATAATATTATGAAAGCGATTAATTGCTGGAATAAAATGCTTAACGATTCATTAATAGTGAATTTTTCCAGGTAAATCATTATTGGGGAGTAGTAAATGTATTTGAACGGCAGGATGTTGACTATTGTTTTCATAAAACCGGGATAAAAATCAAGAGGTATTAATGCTCCTGAGAAAAAATTAAGCGCTGCCACTCCTAATAATTCGAAAAGGAAGTAACTCTCCTGCCAAAATGTTAACAAGCCCATAATGAAAAAGAACACGTTGTATAACAAGAAACTCATCAGCAAGCTCATGATGAACATTATTAAGTAAACTGGGTTCGTGTTTATTATGATGTCAAAAAATAATTTTAATAATAATAAGAGCACTGGCGCTTTAATCAGCATGCTCGGCAGCTTGTTCCCGAAAGCTTCGCTAATCATTGACCAGAAGAAATCCACAGGCATTAAAACGTATCTTGCAAAATCCCCGAACTTAATCACTTCCCCAACCATTCCAACAATCCATGTCCAGACGAAGAATCCGACTATTTGGCTGATTGCAAAATAAGTAATAGTTTCCTGCAAAGTGAATCCCTGAATTGTTGAAACTGCATTAAAGGCATAAATGGTTGTCCATAAGAACTGCACTATCAGGAAAACGAAAGGATTAATCAGCATGTCAACAAGGAAGTCCAGACGGTAAGCCATCCTGTCCTTTAATGCAATCTTCACAGTCTCATAATAAGTGTTAAAACTCATCAGGTTTTTCCCTCAAAAATGTTCCTTATTATCTCGTTCAAATCTGCCTCAATAATCCTTATGTCAATTACTTCCTTGCTTTCATCGCCCAGAACTTTCCTTAAAAAAGCGCTGACGCTTTCAGTTTTTTCAAAAATTAGTCTGTAAGTGCTTGTGCCTATCTTTTCAATCTCCTTGTCAAAAATTGTTTTCTGCTCCAATGGCTTGTTAAATTTTAAGTGCAGGGTTTTTGAGTCAACGTATTCCTTCTTCAGGTGCGAAATTTTGCCGTCAAAAATTACGCATCCCTCATTGATTATGATGGCCCTTTTGCAGATTTTGTCAACGTCGCCCATGTCATGGCTTGTGAATAATATTGTGGTGTTGAATTTCTTGTTAATCCTTAACAGGAAATCGCTTATTTTCTTCTTGCCTACAACGTCAACGCCTATTGTGGGCTCGTCAAGGAATACAATTTTAGGGTTGTGCATAAATATTAATCCTAATTCGCATCTCATGCGCTCCCCTAGTGATAATTTGCGCACAGGAGTTTTCAGGTAATCCTTAATTCCTAAATTATTCCTGACTACTTTCAGCCTCTTCCTGAAATCATCATCACTAATGTCATACATTGCCTTGAACAAGTGATAAGAGTCAATGGCCGGCACGTCCCACCACAAATTATGCTTCTGCCCGAAAATTACTCCGTAATTCCTGACAACCTTGCTCCTTTCTTTGAAAGGGTCTGACCCTAATACTCGCACGCTCCCGCTTGTGGGCTCTAAAATTCCTGTTAACATTTTTACTGTGCTGCTCTTTCCTGCACCGTTAGGCCCGATTAGTGCCACGCGCTCGCCTGCATTAATTTCAAAATTAATATTTTTGACTGCATTCTTAATGACGTAATCCCTTTTTATGAAGCTCTTAACCATTTCAAGAAAACCTGCCTCCCTCTTGTAAGTCTTGAAATTCTTGCACAAATCAGTAACTTTTATCTGGGCTTCTTCCATGAATAATTATAATAATGTGAAAACTTTTTAAGAGTATCTTTCCATATTATAAGTTATGATTATCAGGAGTCCTATTATTGTAGTCGTAGGGCACGTTGACCACGGGAAGAGCACTTTGCTTGACAAAATCAGGGAAACCGCTGTTCAGAAGAATGAAGCCGGAGGCATTACTCAGTGCATTGGAGCGACTGAGATTCCTGCGAAGAAGATTAAGGAAATTTGCGGAAAATTATTGGAGCAGATGAACTGCAATATTACTATTCCCGGATTGCTGGCTATTGACACTCCTGGGCATGAAGCGTTCACTAACCTGCGTAAAAGGGGTGGGAGCATTGCTGACCTGGCAATATTAGTGATTGACATTAATTCAGGGGTTCAGCCGCAGACTAAGGAAAGCATTGAAATATTGAAGCAGTTCAAGGTGCCTTTCATAATTGCCGCGAACAAGATTGACTTACTGCCTGGCTGGAAGAAGCAGAAAACTTTGTCTTTTGCTGAGAGTTTCAAGCACCAGGATAATGATGTTAAGGACAGGATTCAGAATAAGGTCTATAATTTAATGGGTGAATTGGGAAAGTATAATATTAACTGCGACTTGTTCAACAAAATTGATAATTTCACTCAAAGCGTTGCCATTGTGCCTTGCAGCGGAATAACTGGCGAGGGAGTCAGCGAATTATTGGCAATGGTCAGCGGTTTGGCGCAGAAATTCTTAACCAGCAATTTGGAAGTGACAAAAGGCAATGCTAAAGGCAGCATCCTGGAAGTTAAGGAAACCAAGGGTTTGGGCACCACTGTTGACGTGATAATTTATGATGGCGTATTGAGGAGGAACCAGTACTTGGTGACTATGGGAGAGGATGAGCCCATCATTACTAAGATAAGGGCTTTGTTAAAGCCTTGCGAGCTGCAGGAAATCAGGGACAAGAAGTGCGAGTTCGAGCACACTGATGAAGTGGTGGCTGCGTGCGGCATCAGAATCTCGGCGCCTGATTTGGAGAACGCGATTGCGGGTATGAGCGTTGAAAGCGCTGACAATTTGAATGATGCTGAGAAGATTGCAGAGAGGATGAAGAAGGAATTCCATGCAGTATTAATTGAGGGCGAGGATGAGGGCATTGTGTTGAAAGTGCGAGTTCGAGCACACTGATGAAGTGGTGGCTGCGTGCGGCATCAGAATATCTGCTCCTGATTTGGAGAACGCGATTGCGGGTATGAGCGTTGAAAGCGCTGACAATTTGAATGATGCTGAGAAGATTGCAGAGAGGATGAAGAAGGAATTCCATGCAGTATTAATTGAGGGCGGGGATGAGGGCATTGTGTTGAAGACTGACAGTTTGGGCAGCCTGGAAGCCTTGGCTGGTTTTTTAAGGAGGAATAATATTAAAATCTCAAGCGCCGGCATTGGCAACGTTAACAAGAAGGACGTGATTAAGGCGTCTCATATGAAGGGGAAGAATTTGTATTACGGCATCATTTTAGGATTTAACGTGGGGGTGAATGAGGATGCTGAGAGGATAGCAGCTGAGGATAAAATAAAAATTGTTAAAGACAACATCATTTACCACTTATTGGATTCTTATAATGAGTGGAAGGATAAAGTTATGGAGGATTTGAAGAGGCAGGAATTAATGACTATTGCCCTGCCTGGCAAGATTAAAATAATGGGTGATTTCGTGTTCAGGAAGAGCAAGCCAGCAGTTATCGGGGTTAACGTTTTGCAGGGCAGTATTAAGCCTGGAGTTCAGTTAATGAAGGAGAGCGGCGAAATTATTGGAGTTATTAAGCAGTTGCAGGATAAGAATATTACTTTGCAGGCAGCGAAAGCAGGCGATAAGATTGCTTGCAGTATTGACGGCGCAACTTATGAGAAGGACTTCGTGGATAATGAAGTGTTATACACTAATATTCCTGAGAAGGATTTCCTGAAAATGAAGAAGGGCTTGAAGAGTTTCATGACTAAGAGTGAGGTTGAATTAATGCAGGAAATTGTGCAGATTCAGAGAAGGAATAATCATTTATGGGGTTTGGGCGGGTAAATCTTTTTCTTTTTGTTGATTAATTCTTCCAATACTTCCAAATCCTGCTTTAATTGTTCTGAAAATTTTTCCAGTAATGAATGTATGCTGATTTTGAAACTTTTCTCTTCATTGCTGAAATGAGTTTCAGCGCCGTCCTTTGTAAGGATTGCGTAATCGATTCCGTCGCAGAAAATGTTATTCTTGTTGGTGTAATTAATCACTCCTTTTATTATATCAACGAGTTCGTCAGTGCTTAAATCAGCGGTTATGTCTACTCCTTTTAAGTATTGCATTGCTGCTTCCCTGCCGCAGCCGTTAATGCAGTATTTTGTCCAGTTTATGTCTCCTGTTGCGGAAACGTCCAGTAATACTGGCTGTGATGAAGCATTGAATTTGAATATTGTTGCAAGCAGGAATTCGCTTAAACCAGTGTTAAAATTCCTGTCGTACAATAACATTTTGGAATTAAACATGTTATACTCTTTCTTGTGCACAACCTGCAAATCTGATATTCTTCTGATTTCAGGAGAGTAGAAAGATTTGATTATTTTCTCCAATTTGAAGGAGTTTTTGTAAAATTTGGTTAATTTTTTCACTGCTTTGTCGGGGAATTTGAAAGGGAACAGCATTTCCTGTATGAAATTGTCATCTTTGAGGAATGATTCAGTTTTTAGTAATAAGTCCCTAATTTTTTTGCCTGCAGTATTATTAGTTCCTGTTTGCGCAATTAGTGAGTAATTATCTTCTGATACTTCAATCTTCCTGCCATATCTGAATTCAATATTTCCAACATTTTTCTTGTCAAGAAATTCCAGAATTGACGGAAGGTCGTGCCTGAGATAAGTGCTGTATTTTAATCCTTGGATTAATTCATCAGCGTACTTGTTGGACTTTGACACTAACTTGTCCGCGCCTATAACAATACTTTTGTCTTTTTCTGACTCTAATCCTAAAATAATAGTCATAATTATAACATTTTTAAAAAAATTACTTTTATAAAACTTTTCAGTTATTCAGCGTTGAAAAATGCTTTTAAAATAGTCCTGTTATTATTATCTTTGATGGAATCTTTAAGCACTAAGGATTTTAAGCGCATGATTATGGAATCAACCAGTATTATCAGCGCAAAGAAGGAATACTTAAATTATATTAACGTTTTCCCTGTGAGGGACAGCGACACTGGCAATAATTTGTTAAACACTTTAAGCAATGTTAACTCATTGGATGATAATGTTTCATTGAAGAAATTTTTAAAGGATTTGAAGGAAGTTCTGCTGAAAGGAGCGCGGGGTAACAGCGGAGTAATATTATCGCAGTTTTATAAGGGGATGTGCGATTATTTGATGACCTGCAAACACGTCGGAGTGGAAGAATTTGCGAGGAGTATTGACAATGGTTATGAGACTGCTTACAAGTCAATTAATAAGCCTGTGGACGGCAGCATGCTCAGCGTTTTAAAGGGTGCGAGTATTGGGGCTTTAAGCGTTCTGGAAAAGACTGAAAACATTATTGACGTTTTGTTAAGCAGTTTCTCGTCTGCGCAGAAGTACTTGAAGGACACTATCAACAAGTTGCCTGTATTAAGGGATTCAGGAGTTGTTGACGCAGGAGGTTTGGGTGTTGTTTACATGCTCGGCGCCTGGTTAAGGAGTCTGGGAGTGGTGCCTGATTATGACAAGAGTTTTGAGGGTTTGAAGGTTAAGGAATTGGAAAATTTAAGGGTTGAAAATGATGAGTACTGCGTTAACGTGTTAATGAGTGATGTTGAGCACCTTGAAGAGCTGAAAAAACTATTAAGCAGTGCCGGCAATTCTGTTGAAATCGGAGGGGATAATGATTTGTTAAGGATTCACCTGCACACTAATGATTACGAATTTGCTGAAAATTTATGCTCTGGTTTCGGGAAAATTGTCAGTTTTGAAAAGGATAATATGAGATTGCAGTATGAAAAATCGCAGGATAAGAATAATATCTGACGAAACCATAGATTTCGTTCCGGGACTGGAAGAGAATGACTTGGCGCTCGCGAATGTCCACTTATTCCTTAACGGGAAAGAAGTAATTTTTTCGCGGGAAAAATTTTACAAAATGATTAAGGACAGGAAGAATTCTTTTAACACGAGCCAGGCAAATCCTGAAGATTTCATTAAAGTCATGAAAAAATTTCCTGATGATGACTTGATTGTTTTGACTGTAACTTCTAAACTGAGCGGAACTTATAATAGTGCCTTGGTTGCAAAAGGCAGCGTTAAGAACAGGGGCAGGATTGAAGTTGTTGATTCTTTAAGTTTGAGTGCTGGACTGGGAATTCTTGCATTAAGGGCAAAGGAATTAATAAGTGAAGGTAAAATTTTTGATGAAATAATTAATGAATTGAATATTTTCAAGCATAAGATAAGGATTTTTTTAGTGCTGAAAACCCTTGATTACTTAGTTGCCGGCGGAAGGGTGAACAGGGCTATTGGTTTTGTTGCTAAAATCGTTAATTTAAAGCCAGTGCTTGAAATTCGGGACGGGAACCTGGTTGTTGCAGGCAAGATGCTGCTGTTTGACAATTTAGTCAGGGGTTTTTATGATTTTACTGAGAAGCGCGCGAAGAGTGATAAAATTTTTGTCCTCAATAATAGTATGAAAGATGAGTGCAGTGAATTAAAAAAATTATTCGAGTCTAAGGGTTTGGAAGTTATGGAGCTTGGAAGTTTGAATCCTGCGCTCGGGGTTCATGCAGGGCCTGAATGTTTGGCTGCGGGGTGGATTAGCGAATGATTAATTATGTCTTATTATTGTTATTGTCTTATTTTATTGGCAGCTTCCCCACTGCTTACTTGTTTGACAGGAATATTTTCAGGAAGGGAAGCGGGAACATGGGAGCTTTTAATTATTTGATGACTAATAAGTCATTGCCTGGCACATTAATCGTTGCAGTAATTGATGCTTTAAAGGGAGTATTAATCGTGTTGTTGAGCAATTACTTGGTTGGAACCAATATGGCTATTATTCTTGGGGTTATTGCTGGAATCATAGGGCATGATTACAGCGCGTGGATTGGATTTAAGGGTGGGAGGGGTTTGGCTCTTGCGTGCGGCGCATTACTGTTACTGGAACCTTTATTTCTTGTAATGATGAGCGCAGTTGTATTACTATTTTTCTTCATTACTAAGGATAATGTTAAGGCTGGGTTAATCAGCATTCCTTTCCTGCTGGTGCTGGCTTTTGTTATGAACTTGCCTGAATATTTTTTAGTGATGGGTCTTTTAAGCGCTGTTTTAATAAGCCATAAGGATGTGATTATTCTTGTTAAGCGTCTTAAATAGTATTATTATCAGCTACTTATTGGGCAGCTTCCCCACTGCTTACTTAATAGTTAAGCGTTTCACTGGGAAGAACGTGTTCAGGAGCGGTGACAAAAATATGGGCGGAACTAATGCCTTGATTATCAGCAAATCCTTCACTATTGCATTATTAGTCGGCGTTGTTGACGCGTTAAAGGCGTTAACTGCATGCTTAATTGTGAACAATTTTTTCATACAGAGCGTTTGGTGGGCTGGATTGATTGCAGGATTTTTCAGCACTTTGGGGCATAATTACAGCATTTTCATGAATTTTAAGGGAGGGAAGGGCGCGAGCACTAATCTGGGTGCTTTCCTGTTCCTTAACCCGTTAATGGCTTTATTATTCTTCAGCATATTATTGTGCACCACTTTTGTCAACAAATTTTTCAGGTTCACGCGCAACGAGTTCAGCGAATTAATTGCAAGACTGACATTATTCGCCGTAAGTGCTTATTTAATTTTTAATGATTACTGGATTCATGCACTAGTTCTGCAGTTAGTCAGTGTTGTTAAATACTTGACTAATAAGGAATGGTTCAAATTATTGGATTATCCTTTTTAATCTTCCTCATCTGGTAAGGGCTTAAATATAGCAGACTATTATCTGGGAGTTTTGCAACTTTGAAAGGAGTATTATAACTCTTGTAAGGATTTATCTGCCATTCTTTTTCCAAGTGCACTGCTTCAATGTCCGGTTTAAATATTGTGTTGTTGATTCCTTCATGCTGGAACGTTTTTGGATTATGGATTATTTTTTTGTCATCAATTATTTCATGATTTTTTACAATGAATTCTTTAGTGTTATTATCGAATTTAATGTAATTATCATTTAATGGCAGGAATATTTCGTTAGTGTTTTTGTCCTTGATTGCGTGCTCTACTTTGCGCCATTGATGATTCAATGAGTGCATCCACTCATTTTTTAAATTATTGTACTCGTGTTCTGCACTGCTTTCCTTCACTCCTGCAACTTCAACGTCCTTGAAGAATAAACTCGTTTTGAGGACGCTTTCAGAATGATTGTAATATTTGCCGAACCATTCCATTACTTTCGGGTTGTAAACTTCTTTGAAGCTGAGCAGGAACGCGTCCAATTCCACCCTGTTCCATGTGCAGCCGTTATTATTGTAGGCTTTTTTGTAGTCATTCCTTTTGAGTATTTTCCTGCCTTTTAATACGAAATTTTCCAGTCCTATTCTGAGAATCTTCCTCAAATAAGGGGATGCAATTTCAGGACTGCATAAATTGAATGGGTTGAAAATGAGCATTTTGTATTTTTGCCCTAAATCCCTGTGCAGTGCGATCGTGTGGTGGCAGTAAAATTTAAGGTTTTCAAACTCTTTCTTAGTGTACGAGAATACTGACAAAGGGCATGTGCAGATTGTTTCCAGATTCTCCGGCATGATTAGTCCTTTGTCATTGCAAGTTATTAACTGCTTGAACACATTATCATACTCGCCGGTTACCTTGCTTTTTACTGTGCCGTTCCCCGCGTGCCCGCTGAAATATGAATAATCCACTCCTTTCTTGGAGGTTAAGTTGTGGAACCCTTTACTTTTAGTGTAAGAGTCAGGATTGTTCATCGCGTTAATTACGCTGTTAATGCTTTTTTCTTCTTTAATTGTTAGCGCGTCTGTGCCTTCCCCTAACATTCTTCTTATTTCATTCTCATCGCGGAGCATTAAGCTTGCCACTAATTCAACAGATGGGGAATAATAAACCTTGAACTTGTCGGTTTCAATTGTGAAGCAGTAAAAGACTGCGCTTTTGCTTTTTTCAAAATAATTAATTTCAGGAACAAAACTTGAAGGTATTATTGCAGGGCTGTAAGGATTAACTGTTTCAACAATTGAGTTGTCTTCTTTTAATCCTGACATTTTAATAATGTCAGTTAGTGTTAATTTGTGGTTCATTAAGTTCATAACTTAATTTTTTGAGTATAAAAAACTTTTCTTCAGCAAATGCTTAAAAAATACTGCTTATTCATTTATATTCATGTTTGATGCTGTTATTATCGGGAAGGGTCCTGCAGGCTTGACTGCAGGCATTTATTTGTGCAGGGCAGGGAGGAAGGCAGTGATTATTGGCAAGGATAACAAAATTTGGAATAAGGATGTCAGGATTAATAACGTGTTTGGCTTGGGCGAAGTGACTGGGATGGATTTGATGGTGAAAGGGGAGGCGCAGGCGAAAAGTTTTGGCGCTGAAATTGTTAATGACTTGATTGTCAAGGTTGAAATGAAGAGTGATAATTTCAGGGCAGTTACTGCAAAAGGTGAGGAGTTTATCGGCAAAAAATTATTGATTGCTACTGGCGCTCCTGCAAAGAAGAAAATTGCTAATGAAAATGATTTTATCGGCAAAGGTGTGAGTTACTGCGTTAGCTGCGACGGCTTCTTTTTCAAAGACAAAAAAGTATTCGTTGCAGGGAATTCCGAATTCGCGCTGCGTGAAGCAGTTGAATTATTGGATTACACAAAGGATGTGACTATTATAAGCAATGGCAAAAAATTATTGTTTGACAAAGAATTACTGGACAATAAAGGCATTAAATTTGATGATTCAAAAATTATTAAGATTACTGGGAAAGAAGTTGTTGCAGGCATAAAGACTAATAAGGGTGTTGTCAAAATTGACGGTTTGTTTGTCGCTCTTGGCGACGCGTCATCATGGGATTTGGCTAATATGCTTGGAGTAATTGTTAAGAATAATGAAATACTTGCTGATAATAATATGAGGACTAATGTGAATAATGTCTGGGCTGCAGGCGACTGCACTCCTGGCTTGAAGCAGGTGATTACTGCAATGGCAAAAGGAGGAATCGCTGCTGCTGACATGATAAGAGGAGGAGAATGGAGTTGAAAAAGACTAAAATTTTGTGCACTATCGGGCCTGCAAGTATTGACAGGAAAATTATCAAGAATATGTACGTTAACGGCATGAATGCGTGCAGGATAAATTCATCCCACGGGAATTTTAAGCAGTACAAAATTATTATAAGGAATGTCAGAAGCGCTGGTGATGCGCCGATTATTCTTGACACTCAGGGCTCCGGGGTTAGGATAACTAATAAGAACCAGAGCGTGAAGAGGGGTGAAATTATTGACATAACATTGTCAGTTAATGTTTATAAAAAGTTAAGGAATGGTGTTAAAGTCTTAATTAATGACGGATTAATTGAGGGAGTTATTGTCAATGTGGGGAATAAGCTTATCAGTGTGAGGATTAATAATGACGGGGAATTGGTTAATAACAGGAAAATAATTTTCAGGAACTGCCCTTTAAACCTGCCTGTTCTCACAGAGAGAGATAAGAAATCCTTGAAATTTGCGCGCAAGAATAATCTTGAATTTATAGGATTATCATACACCCGCAGCAGGAAAGATGTTGAATATGTGAAAAAATTATTGAAAAATTCCGGCATTTTAATTATTGCAAAAATAGAGGACAGGGAGGGAGTTAAGAATTATAAGGAAATCATCAATGCGAGCGATGCTTTAATGGTTGCAAGGGGTGACTTGGGCACTGGCATTCCGAGCGAGAAGATTCCGTTAATCCAGAAGGAGATAATAAAGGAGTGCAACAAGGCAGGGAAGCCGGTAATAGTGGCAACGCAGATGATGGAGTCAATGGTGAACAATAATAGCCCTACGCGTGCTGAGACCAGCGACGTTGCTAATGCTATTCTTGACGGCGCTGACTGTTTAATGCTGTCAGCAGAGACGAGCATTGGCAAGTACCCGCGACTTGCTGTCAAAATGATGGCCAGAATATGCATTAATGCAGAAAACAGCAATTATCCTGTTCTGGAAACGCGGAAAATTTCAATAGTTGACAATATTACGAGCAATGCTTTCAAAATTGCAGATGATATGAATGCAAGGATTTTGTGCAAGACGAGGAGCGGTTACACTGCAAAAATGATAAGCAGGTTCAAGCCAGGGAGGGAATTAATCGCATTAACTGGCAGTGAAATTGTTGCAAAGCAGTTAATGATAAGTTACGGCGTGAAGCCTTTAATGCTGAAAAGTTATGACAATTATGATGCAAGGAAATTAACGCAGTTCTGTGTTAAGAATAAATTAATTAATAATGATGACTTAATCGTGTTCGTTGCAGGATTATTTATTAAAAAAACAACTAATACTATTATTGTTTTCAAAGCAAGTGATTTATTATGACAAAAATTGCAATTCTCGGGGCTGGCAATATGGGAACTGGTTTAAGCACTGTTTTCAAGGATAAGGATTACGAGGTTGTTTTATGGAGCATTGATGAGAAAATTGTTAAGAACATTAATGAGAAGAGGGAGAACAAGAAATACCTGCCCAATGTTAAATTAAGCAGGAATGTTAAATGCGTTAATGAATTGAAAACAGCCCTTAAAAACGCAGTTATTGTTGTTTTTGCAGTGCCTTCTCATGCTGTGAGGGAAGTTTGCATTAAAAGCAGGGATTTGATTTCCCGCAATGCTGTGATTGTTAATTTGGCTAAGGGTTTGGAGGAGGGAAGCAATAAGAGGATGAGCGAGGTTATAAAGGAGTATTTCATTAATCCTGTAATTTCAGCAGGAGGCCCGGGCATTGCTGATGAATTGGCGCATAATATTCCTACTTTTGCAGTTTACGCCTCTGATGATAAGAAAGCCCTTCAAATGATTAAGGAATTGTTCGGGAATGATTATTACAGGATTAGTACGAGCAATGATTTGAATGGTGTGGAATTGTGCGGTTTTTTGAAAAATATTATCAGCATTCTTTGCGGAGTGAGTGATGGTTTGGGTTATGGCGCGAATACTAAAAGCGGATTAATAAGCAATGGTTTGGAGGAATTGAAAATTGTTTGCAGGGCAATGGGCGGGCGTGAAGAGACTATCTTCTCCCTTGCAGGTTTGGGTGACTTAATCGTGACTTGTTTCAGCCAGCAAAGCAGGAACAGGCGTTTTGGCGAATACTTGAGCAAAGGCCTGAAAGTGGATAATGCTTTGAAGAAAGTCGGGCAAGTAGTTGAGGGAGTAAAAGGTGCTAAGATTGCCCATGAAATTATTAAGGATAAAAATTTGAACTGCCCTTTGATTGAAAAAGTTTATAATATCATTTTTCTTGGTGAAAAGCCTGATGTATAGTATCCGCGTTAACAGGGAGAAGTGCAAAGGCTGCGGCAACTGCGCAAAGGTCTGCCCTGAAAATTGGAGATTATTTGAGGATAAGAAAGCTCATCCTATAAGAGTTAAGGTGGAAAAGTTAGGATGCAATAAGGAGGCAATGGAATCATGCCCTTATAATGCTATCAGCATTGTCCAAAAAGTAAGATGATGAAACAACTCTGTCCTGACATTAAGTGATGAATAAAAAAAAGTTTCTGATTACTTTAACTAATTATATATTGTTTCATAACCTGCCTGTATTAATCCTGCAAGTATTGGCCCTGCCACGAATCCGAAAATTCCCATTGATAATACTCCTGAAAATAATCCCAAAACTAGAATTAATGGGTTTATGCCTTTCTCATCGCTGAATATCCTGTTGAAGTAATAATTTATGAATATTAATATTATTGAGATTATGAACAGCATTCCTGAGTTGAAAAAATTATTATTAATGTAGTAATAAATGCTTAAAAGAATTGTCACTAACCAGCCGCTTATTACTGGAAAAATATTGGTTATTAATGCAACTGTTGACAATTCAAGCGCGTGGTTAATGTTCAGCAGTGACAGGCTTACAAATATTATTAACCCCATCATTAATCCTGCAAAGAAGTATTCCAATAATACGTTATTAAGGATGTAATGCGCCCGGTCTATGAAGTAATTCAGTTTAAGCGAATTCTTTTTTGATAAGAACTTGTAAATTATCCTTTTCAGTTTAGGGGAATCCCTTAACAGGAAGAATACCATGAACGTTAATAATATTATGTCAAGCCCTGTCTTCGGCGCGTTCAGGAAAATAGTTTCAGTAAAACTTACAATGTTTGAAGGGTTGGTTTCAATGAATAATTTTGTGCTTAACCCTGACAATATATTGTTGATTATCATAATGTTAGTGTCAAAGAGCGACTGCAGTTGCGCGAAACTGAACAGTATCATCCTCGTGAACAAGTAAAATAATGACGTGAATAATGAAACGTAAAAAATGGTTGCCAAAAGCGAAGAAATGCTCCTGTTCCTGATTAAATTGTTCAGCCAATTATATGACGGGAGTATTAAGTAAGTTATTAACAAAGAGCTGAATATTACGCTGAAGAATGGCAGCACTAAATATGCGCTTACCAGCAGAAGCCCTATTATCAGGTAATTTTTAACTTTAACCATTAAGGGATTATTAATGAATCAAGAGTTTTTAACAATTACTTTTTAATTGCTGCTTATGTAAAAATAAATTGTGAAAAACAGGATTATTAAGCCGTAAATTAGGAATTCAACGCTTCCTGTCCTGATTAAATTAATGCTTATTATCACGAATACTGCATCGCGTATTAATCTTTTGAATGCCATTTTTTAATTATAATCCCTTAATTTTTTTAACACTTTCCACCCCATAAATATTTAAAAAAAACGCTTGTAATCCTATTTGACGATGAATAAAGATTTAATGGTTAAGGAGAATAATAATATCCGCAGGACTATTGTCAAGAGGATTAATGAGTTTAACAAGCATAAGCGGGAGAGGGATAATATTAACAAGATTGTTCAGGATTACAAGGAGAAGAGGCTGGCAGAAGTTAGCAGGATGAGGAATATTATTGCCGAATTGAAGGAATTGAACAAAGCCAAGGATTCTATTCCTGCTGAGGATGCTAATGAATTAAAAAAGATTATTAACCGGAAGGAATGGTTTTTTCAGATTAACGCGCTTCCAATCAAGGATGAGGAAGTGATTATTAATGAGATTAAATTGTTAAGAAGAAGGCTGAAGAGTGCTCAGGAGAAGAATAATGTTTCGAGGAAGATTCAGGGATTAATAAGTGATTTGGAGAAGACGCGCAGGAAGCATAATGAATTCCACGAATTAGTTATTAAGAAAGCAGGGGAGAGCAATGAGCAGAGCAGTCTGATGAGGGTGGTGCAGAAGAGCATTAAGGACTTGAAAAAGGAAGGGAAAAGAGTCAGGCATTCGCTGAAAAAAATGGAAGAAAAGGATAAGTTAAGAATCAGCAATGAGCGGAATATTATAAAGGAAAAGCAGGACGCAGTTATTGAAAAATTGAAAAAGAACAAAAAATTAACAACTGATGACTTATTAATATTCCAGAAATAAACCACTACTTGGCAATAGTAATATTTATAAATAAATTTTTTCCTTGGTTTATATTATGAATATTAAAAATAAGGTAAGATTGATAAAAACAGCAAAGTATATGGCTCTTGCAGGTGCTGGAGTTGGTTTTTTAACAGCAGGGGGCGATTTAATCAATTACATGACTGCAGCATTTATGGTATGTAATGGTGCTAATATGTACGCGCTCCAGAAAATTTATCAAGGAAAAGAAAACTTGCAGAAGAATAAGAAAGGGCTTGAAGCAGTAATTCAGTAATTATTTTTTTCTTAATACTTTTATTGTTATTATGCTTCTGCTTATAATGGTTACAAACGCGGCTATGCTTATCAGGTATAATCCTATTAATAATTTGTCCAGCAATAGTGCGATGACTAGGATTGTCAGCCTGCCTGCCCTTCCGCCGAATCCGAAATATTTCATTTTTATTCCTATTGTCCACACTTCAGCCCTTGCAGCCACGTAACTAGTCATGTAAGACAAGAAGAATGCGATGAAGCAGATAATGTAATTTTCAGGGTTTGCTGCTGCTATCATTAAGTAAATAAATCCTTCAACTAATCTGTCAATTGTTGCATCGTAAAAGTCGCCGAATTTCGTGCTTCCGACTTTCTTGGCTACTGTTCCGTCCAGAGCGTCAATTATGCCTGTGATTGTGAGGAACACGCCAGCCATTACAGTATTATGGCTGTAAATGAAATAGCCAGTGATTGCTGCAAAGAATAATGCGCTGGTAGTAATCATGTTCGGCGTGATTCTTAATTTCACCAATAAGTTAATGAACGGGTCAACTGCCCAGTTGAATGCTTTCTTGGCACGCTTTAATACGCTCATATCATTTGTAGTAATAGTAGTTTTTTTAAAAAAGTAACCCTTCTGATTAATTATTATGTTTGAATACTTTGTTCATTTCCTGCAGATTGGCATTCCTGCTTATTTTGCGAATGCTGCGCCCACTTTTTTAATAAAGATGAGAAAGCACCCGATTGATTTCAGCATGAAGTGGAAAGGCCAGCGGGTTTTGGGTGACGGCAAAACTATTGAAGGATTCATTCTGGCATCAATTGTTGCTTACTTGACTGGATTACTGGAATTGCAGGTTATTGGCAATTTTAGTTATGAGTTCCTGATTATTCCGCCTGTTGGATTCTTATTCATTGGTGTTGGTGCCATGATTGGCGACATGGTTGGCAGTTTTATTAAAAGAAGGATGAAGATGAAAAGGGGTGAGGATGCAGGATTACTGGACATGCTGGATTTCATTATAGGAGCGTTCATTAGTGCAAGTTTTTTCACGAATTTTTCAGTAATAGTGTTCATAATAGCATTAATCTTGACGCCTCTTGTGCACAGGGCTGCAAACATTATCGGCTACAAAATAGGGCTGAAGAAGGAGCCTTGGTGAAAAGTTTTTTAAACACTATTTCTTTAATTAATCTTTCATGCTTGCAATTGACAAAACTGACAGGAAAGTTGTTGACGCACTCGTGAGTCAGGGTTATATTTTTGAAAAGGACGGCTCTTTCAATGAATATCATTTAGTGCATCCTGGCGCGCGCTCAGTGCTTGAGCAGGATTACTTAATCAATTTCAGTAGCGGTAAGATTGTGAAGTGCGAAGCAACAGGCATTATTCCCCGTGAAACTTTTAATCTTGCTAATTTGGAGAAATTAATCATTAAAGCGCCAATGGTAAAGAGTCTGGAACTGCCAAAATTCATGTACAATTTCGGGAATGAACTGCACCGTGATTATGACTATTACTGCTCTATATCATTCAGTGATTATTTCAAGGGTGAAACAAGCAGTGATAATGGCTGCGTAAAGTACTCATATAAAATGAGCAAATTTGCGCGCATATGCTTGAGTGAAAATGTTGGGATACCTTTCTCTTCGGAACTAAATTCTGATGAAATGCATGATTTAATTTCAGGGATTAAAAGCAGGTTTTTGAAGAAATTATTGCTGCTTGATTCAAAGCAGTGCTTAATACTTTCAGGTAATGTGCAGAATTTAAGGAATCTGGAATTATTGGAAATTCATGGTTATAATAAGGCAGTAATTCCCGAGAATCTTCATATTCCTGTTACTAAAATATTCTGAATATTTGCGCGTGAGGGACTCCCTGGATAGTGATAATATTTTCAGGAGTGCAAATTTTGTTTTCAGCTGCTGCTTTAATGGTTTCTTGTCCTAATAAGTTCACAATAGTCGCGCTCCTTATTAAGATGAGCAGTTGTTCGGGGGTGGTTTCAGTATTGCCGTAAAAATTTTCACTAACTTCAATAACTCCTCCTTCACCATTGGTTAATTTACTGCCTATAAGCGAGGAATCGCATGCTGACAATAATAATTCATTACCGCTTTTGTGAGTTTTTGAGAATATCATATTCTTATGGGGTACTTGGCGCCGCAAGCCATGCATTTGATGGAGTTTATCCTGTCATGTTTTGTCATCTTAGTGTCAGGCTTTTTGCATTCCCTGCACTTTACGAACTCGTTAACGAATTTGTCAATTTTCTCGTTGATTAATTGAGCGCTGAACTTCCCAGTTAAAACGTAATGAGTGCTTTCCTTTATTGCCTTGGTTCCTAACTCTTTTAATAAAAATTTTAATAATAATTTCTCGTCCCTGTCAAGGAAGTCTGCTATTGCCTTTAAATTAATAATCATTGTTTTTTTGCCCTGAATCCTGCCTTTAACTTTCGGGACTTCAAATCTTGTTTTCTCCTCACCTTTGCCTGGCAATAATTTTTCCATTCTTTTAACCAAATCATCATATTCCATCATATTATTCACACTTCCAGAATCCTGTAATTATGCTTTGTAGGCTCATATATTAACCCGTCTATTAAAAGAGTTTTCAAAACATTTTCAACTTTCTTATTGCTTAATCCTAACTCTTTAATGATGAGTTTTAAAGCAGTTCCTTTGCCCATATCATTAGTTTTGATTATTTTAAGAATAGTTTCCTCAATGTCCTCCTTTTCCTCCTTTTTGGCTTCCACTCCAGTGCTTATGCCGATTTCTTCTTTTTCTTCTATTCTTTGGACTTTCTCCTTTGTCAGTAATAATTCGACTTTGTGGTACAGCCAGTGGTTGGGGTTTTTTACAATTTTCAGGGTTTCGCAGGTTAAGTACCTCTCTGTTTCCCATTCCCTGACTCTGCCGATTAATTCAATAATGTCGCCGATTAATGGTTTTTCAAGCTTTTCAACATCTTCCTTCCATGCTTTCACCCTTATCGTTTCAGTCCCGTCATCAAGTACTAAGTAAGCGTAGCTTCTCTCCTCATTAACTCTTTTGTTCACCACTGTTGCTATTATCCTGATTCTTGAAACTCTTAATTTGTCAAATTCCAAATAGTCTATCCCTTCTTTCTGCGCCACGAAATTCGCATTCATCACGTCAACTATTCTTGTTTTGAACGCGGTTAAGCGCTTGAATTGTTCCTCACTCATTCCTGTTGCTCCTCCTTATTACTCCGTGCTTTGGTTCGTATATTTCCCCGCTCCTTTTCATTTTTTCTATTATTTCCTCAGCCCTTAACTCGTCTATTCCCCTGCTCTTTGCTTCTGTTATAATTTCGTTCACTGGGACGTCCCTGCCGAAACTTTTCTCCAAATCTTTTAATAAATCTATTATTTCATAAATCTTGCTTCTCTGGCTAGTGGTTGTCCCGCTGATTACCCTATCTATGTCCAATTCCTGAGTCTCAGGGTCCATTCCCAAACGTGTTAAGTAGGATTTCATCAGGCTTATCGCCCTTTTAGCGTCCTGCTTTAATACTTTCTTGCTTAATCTTATCTTCGCGCTTGCTTCTGATAATCTTACGAGTGCTTCTAATTGTCTTGGGGTTAACGGCACTGCCCGCGCTTCATTCTCGTGCATTACTTCCTTATTCCTTAAATTTACGAAGAAGTTCTGAATCTCTTCAACTGCTGCATCCGTAAGTTTTGGCTTCACTGTCTGCTTAGCGTAAGAAACGTATTTCCTTACAATTTCAGGGGGAATCATTGGCTCGTACCTGCCAGCGTCCTGATGCCCTAATAATATGTGCTCTGCCAATTTAGTGTCCTCTTCCTTGTCAGGAATGTCCCTGATTGGGAAGATTAAGTCAAACCTGCTCAGCAGAGTAATTGGCATGTCTATTTGTTCAGCAATTGGTTTGTAAGGGTCAAACCTTCCGTATTTCGGGTTTGCTGCTGCTATGATTGAAGTTTGGCAGTTAAGTGTTGCCTGCACGTTGGCTTTGCTGATGCTGATCGTTTGTTGTTCCATTGCTTCGTGCATTGCACTCCTGTCTTCAGTGCTCATCTTGTCAATCTCGTCAATGCATAATATTCCCCTGTTTGCGAGGACTAGTGCTCCTGCTTCCAATGCCCAGCCTTTCAGAATTTCATCCTTCACCACTGTCGCGGTTAATCCTGCTCCTGTGGCTCCTTTACCGCTTACGAACCTTGCCTTCGGCGCTATGGCTGCCATGCTCTTCACTAACTGGCTTTTTCCGGTTCCTGGGTCGCCGATTAATAATATGTGGATGTCTCCTCTGCTTTTAGTGCCGTCTTTTCTCTCCTTCCTTACTCCTCCGAACATTTGCAGTACCATTGCCTCTTTTATCTTGTTCTTCCCTCTTATTGATGGTGACATTGAGCGGATTAATTTGTCATAAATTTCAGGGTCTTTGGCTAATAATTCAATCTGCCTCACGTCTTCTTCAGTGACTTCTATATCCTCGTATTCGCGTTCAATGCTTTCAGTATAATTTGATTCAAGCAATATTTCATACATTACGCTCGCATTCTTTGAGTAACTCATTGTTTGCGCGAATTCGTAAATTACCCCTGTAATCCTGACTTTGCTTCCTGGAGTGTTGCGTTTTACAATGCCAGGATCCACTAAGTCATTCCTTAAGAACACGTTTAATCTCATTGGCTGCCCGCCTTCCAAAGACTCGCTGGATTCCTCCAGCACTAACCTTTGAGTGTCAACTAATTTATGCTTCTCTGCTTCGAACGCTTTCTTCCCGCAATTCGGGCACTTCTCAGGGATTTTAATAGTTGTCACTCCCTGCAAAACGCTGACTTTCTGCTCGCAGCTTAAGCATTTGTAAATGATTAAAGTGCACATTGGGCGCACAGCGCTTGCCTGCCTGACAATGCCTTCAGTGTATAATAATTTCCCTAAATGCTCGCTCCTGATATCCCTTATTTTTACGAAATTATTAACCGGTAAATTGGTGAACCTGATGAATAATTTTTCCTTAACTCCCTCCTCGTACTGCATTAATGCGTCCTCGAAAATATCTATTAATTTTTTCGGCTCTTCAACAAGTAATTCCGCCATGTCAGGGTCGTACATGTCCAGTCTTTGGAAGTCAATAACGAAACTTTTGCTGCCTTGGTTAATAGTTTTGCCCAATTCCTTCTTGTACTCATTAGTGACAAAGTGGTAAAATTTCTCCATTATTTCAGAAGTGTCACTGAGTTCTATTGCCATTAGTGTTGATAAATTATTCTTATTAATAAAAGTATTCCTTTATTGCACTATATAAGTTCAGGCAATTGCAAGAAGCAATACTATTGCCAACAAAATTATAATGGTTAAAGTGGGTATTATTCCTTTCAAACTCATAATTAATTAAATACTGCGGGGGGTTTTATTTGTTTTTCTGCTGCGCTAAAAGTGTTTTTCTTAATTCTTTAACGCTTTTCTTGATTTCGCCTTCATTCTTGGCTCCTGTGCACACAATTTTCCCAGTGCTGAATAATAAGAATGTTATGTGGTGATTCGGCACTTTATACACTAATCCCGGGAATTGCTCAGGCTCGTACTCCGCAGTTGGCAGGCTGAACGCTAAATTTGTCAGATTAAGTTTTAAGCCAATATCTCCTGATGCTACCATGTTTTCAACCTTCATTTCAGGCTTCTTAGTGCATTTAATTCCTGCTTTTTCCAGTTCTTTCTGTATTGCTTTCACAGCATCCTTGACTAATGCCTCGCTTTTAACTCCTGTAACTACTATTTTTCCGCTGGAGAATACGAGTGCTGTGACTTTAATGCTGGTTAATTTAAGTACTAATCCTGGGAATTGCTCTGGATTGTATTCAGTATTGGCTAATTTCATTGCCACTTTTTCCAATGGCACGTCAACGAATAAAGAAGCGCTTGCAACAACGTTTTGAATAGTATAACTTGTTACTGGCATAAAACAATAATTATAAAGCAAAGATTTATAAATGTTTTATAAAGAAGTACTATTATTTGAAATGAATCCAAAACAAGCAAAGGGTTTAGTTCCTGCAAAGAATGAGGATAAAATAGGGGTTGCTAATGAGAAAACCAAGCAATTCTACATATTAGACACTGCGCATTTTAATGTGTGGCTGTTGTGCAATGGTGAAAGGGATGAGGAAGTTATTGGCGAAGAATTCATTAATTTCTTGAAGGAGAATCTGGAAGGCGCTGATGCAAAATTTGACAAGAAGCAGATAATTAAAGACGTGAAGAATATTATCAAGAAATTAAAAAAATACGGCTTGTTGGAATAATATTATTCATATTCAAATTTTATTGAGTAGCCGCACTTGAAATTGATTATTGAATGATTCTTGTCAAGGATTAAGTTCTCAATTTCAGGATTAGTGATGTAATTTATAATATTATCCACTGATTGTTCCGGAACTTTTACAATATAAACTCCGTCTTTTAATTTAACGTTTTCCGGCTTTTTGCCTGTAATATTCATTACTTTTATCTGAATATCGCTTTTCCTGAACAAGTCTGTTAATTCTT
>Ga0210051_1001234_pt1 | contig 25668 bp, 27 predicted proteins | sample CryGey092014_all_FD_185464 | JGI IMG/M metagenome (GOLD analysis project Ga0210051, IMG submission 185464) | Groundwater microbial communities from aquifer - Crystal Geyser CG23_combo_of_CG06-09_8/20/14_all (SPAdes) (version 2) | ecosystem: Environmental > Aquatic > Deep subsurface > Groundwater...
TACCAACTACATTACCGCTTAAATCTACAAGCGGTCCACCACTATTCCCAGGGTTAATAGCGGCATCTGTTTGTATTACCCCGTACATAGTGCTTCCATTAACATCCAAATTACGTTCGAGTGCACTTATAACACCTGTCGTAACAGTATGATCAAGGCCGTATGGATTGCCTATAGCAACTACAAACTGCCCTACTTTAAGTGTTGAAGAATCTCCAAGGGCAACATATGGTAGATTGTTAACATTTATTTTTACAAGGGCAACATCGCTTGTTGGATCCGCACCAACAACGCTTCCTTTATAAATTTTTCCATCACTAAGGGTTACCTCAATTTTGCTTGCATCTTGAATTACATGGTTGTTTGTTAATATAAGGCCATCTGGCTGTATTATTACGCCCGAGCCCAGTCCTTGCTGGGGTATAACCTGAAGGAAGAAAGGATTCAAAACATTTTGCGTTGATACAATTCTTACAACAGAAGGCGACACTAATTGTACCACATTTTCAACTGCACCTTGGAAAGACCCGGCGCCCTGTCCAATACTTAACATTCCGCTATTAACAGGATTCTGCTGTACTGCAGCATTGTTTTTCGACCAGGGGAAAACAGAAGGGCTTTTAAAAACGATGTAGGTACCAAGTATGCCACCAATAATACTTCCAATAATAATCCCAACTACCAAAAAAAGAACCCAGCTTTTTCTTTCTGGTTTTTTAACTTCTTGACTTTCCTGATTTAAATCTTCCATTTTAACCTCCTAACTTAATATTATTTCACCTAAATTTTTCATTATTTTTACCTTATCAGGAAAATATTTTAAAAACTCCTGAGGGTTTTCCGTATGGACAGGCAAAACAAATTTAGGACTAATCTCGGACACAATTCGCATAAGGTCTTCTTTTTTAGCATGTCCTGAAGCGTGCAAATGAATTTTTGGATAAAGATTGAAAACTTTCAACCAGTTGTCCATTCTCCTTTCATCCACCATTTGCTCCTCGGTATGTGCCTCTGATGAAGAGTGGATATAAATACTGCCAATTTCTGGTTGTAAATCAATAAGTTCCTGAAGGTCAAAGAATCTTAGTACAACGATAAAATCACCTTGATTGCTGTGAATTTCCTTTGCCTTAAGGAGTTTATTCCTGTCAATCTTAGAGATAATATCTTTAAGCCATTTTTCTGGATAATCTTTTTCACTGTAAGTGCCAGATCTCCTCCTCTCAAAGTAAAAGTAAATGTTAGGGTTATTCAAATCAGGAATACTAAAACCCATACTATTCATCGCACTAATTAAATAAGCGTCTCTTAATGTTATAACAAGCTTTCTTTTACTTCTAACAGCGAGGTCAAAAAAGGTAAGAAATCTATCAATATCTCTTATTGAAAAATCTGCAATGATAAGTTTTTCAGCTTTCTTGATAACTTTTTCTGCTTCATCAAAAACTCTTTGCTCAGTCCAGAATTCTTCTTTATCTTTTACTTTAAGATTTGTTCCTTCGATGATAAGATAATCCGGGCAAGAATTTTTTGCGTTTTTTATAAAATTCTCAGTGTCAGAAGCTCTTTTTCCATGTAATCTTAAATCTCCACTATATGCAATGGTTGCATTGAGACTTTTAATAACAAAACCATAAGCCCCTGGTACAGAATGATCAACAGAATATGGTTCTATAACAACTTCTCCTAAATCAACTGGTGAATCAAACTTTCTTACATCATGAGTCCCATATCTTTCAGCCTTTGGGGAGTCATATTCTAAATTTCTTTTTATATATTTAAAAATGGACGTTTCGAAATTATTCACGCCACTTTCTTCCATAGCCTTCATCAAATTTATCGTAGTTTCGGACATAAATATAGGAATATCATCTCTTAAGAAGGATGTATATCCGGAATGGTCAAAATGGGCGTGAGTTACAAAAACAGCATCCACAAAAGGAATTTCGTTGCCAGTGCCCAGCTCATTATTTCCACCTTCATTAAGCTTTTCGAGAAGGTCTTTCCTGTAAATTCCTTTTATTTTAGGTATTAAATTCAGATAGAAAAAGTCTCCGATTCCATTTGAAACGCGTGGATTTAAAAATTCCTCAAAAAACAAACCTCTTCGTTTGTAATTTAGCCCAAAATCGAGGAAAAAGTGCTTTTTATTTAATTCAATTAATATCTTTGTTCCGCCAATTTCTTCTACGCCATCATAAAAAATTATTCTTTCCACAACCTAAATTATACAAACAATTGTGAAAAAAGTATGAAAATTACTCCTCCTCTATCATTTTTTCTAAAAGTTGTCTTACTGCTTTATCAATCCGTATTCTAAGATAGCCGAGATTAAGGCTTTTATCGGACACAATTGCAAGAAAGCCCTTACCGATAGGTGTAAAGATAATAAAATCAGAATCTGTTTCAATAATCATATTTTTAATCTTTCCAGCTTCAAGTACCTTAACAGTAGTTACACTATTCCTAAAGCTACTTGCGCACATACCGCCAACGGCATCAGGATCTATAGAAGGCGGCAGAAGAGAATTTACTATTAAACCATCGTTACTTACTATAGCAACACCTTTAATGCCCTCAATTTTGTTTAAATCCCTTAGAATCTCTTCCATTGTTTCCTCCTTTTCCTTGAAGAATTTCAAGTCCGTGTGGAATTATATCTTTAATTATAGAAAAAGATTCAATTGCTCCTTGCGGATTACCCGGCAGATTTATAATTATAGAATTGCCTCTTATCCCGCTTATACCTCTTGACAGAACAGAGATTTTAGTTCTTTTGAAAGACTCAACCCTCATTATTTCAGAAAAACCAGGGATTTCTTTTTCTATTACTAACCTCGTCGCCTCGGGTGTTACATCTCTTTTAGAAAAGCCGGTGCCACCACTTATTAAAACCAAATCAGCTTTTAAAATGTCGGCATAATATAAAATTTTATCTTTAATTTCCTCAATTTCATCGGAAACTATTGAGGCGTCAACGAGCTCCCAACCAGCACTTTTGAAAAACTTCTCAAAGGCAGGTATGGTCTCGTCTTTATTGACCCCTTTGCTTCTTGTATCACTTGCAATAATAATAGAAACTTTAATCACATCTCTATAATAGCAAATTTTTTTTTGTTTCAAAGAATAATGATAAAATAATTTCATGGGCAAGAAATTTTTCAAAACAATTATAAAAGTTCACGAAATAGAATCGGCAATGGATTTTGCAAAAAAACTCTTTGAAAACGTCAAACCTCCTTTTATTGTTGTGGCAGACATTCAAAAGAAAGGCAGGGGACAATATAAAAAGGAATGGGAATCTCCATACGGAGGTCTTTGGTTTACTGAAGTACTTGAAATTAATACTCCTCTTGGGCTTTCCACTTACATTTCAATTCCAATAATGAGAACATTGAAAAGATATATTCAAGATGTAAAAATAAAATGGCCAAATGACATACTCGTTGAAAACAAAAAAATTGCAGGAATACTTATCGAAATTAAAGGGAATATTGCGTTCATAGGTATTGGGATTAATGTAGAAAACGAAATTCCAGACGAACTTAAAGAAATTGCAATTTCTCTAAAAGAGAAAGTGTGCTTAAGCAAAAATAGTATTTTTAACGAAATTATTAAAGAACAAGAAAATCTTAATGATGTGTTTTTAAAAATAGGTTTTAAAGATTTCAAAGAAGAATACGAAAAAAACTTAATTTTTATAAACAAAGAAGTAACTATAAAAAATGAAACGACGATAAATGGAGTAGTCAAAGGCGTAACAGAGGATGGTGAACTTATATTAAAAAATAAAAACAATGAAATAAAAATTTCTCACGGTACAGTAATTTCTTACAATTAGCATTTAAATGTATTGACAAGAATATTCGTATTGTTATAATGTCGCTGTGTTTTTCAAAAATCAAAGGGAGGTAGTACATGGAAATTAAAAATCAGATTATTGATTTAGAAAAAATGAAGAAACACATTGAAAGAAGAGAAGAGAAGGAAGAAAAAGAGAAACAACACGCAAAAGGCAAGCTCACCGCAAGAGAAAGAATAGATCTCTTAATTGATCAGGGAACATTTCAAGAATTCGATCTTTTTGTTAAGACCCGCTCAACAAATTTTGACCTTGATAAAAAGGACATTCCCGCAGATGGAGTTATAACGGGTATTGGCAAAATCAATGGCAGACGGGTGGCACTATTTGCACAGGACTTTACCGTAATGGGCGGTTCGCTCGGCGAAATGCATGCCTTAAAAATTACAAAAATGCAGGATATGGCTACAAAACTTGGAATCCCAATAATCGGAGTTAATGACTCGGGCGGAGCAAGAATCCAGGAAGGTGTTGATTCTCTAAGAGGTTATGGTGAAGTTTTTATAAGAAACGTAAAAGCCTCTGGCGTTATACCACAAATCTCACTTCAACTTGGACCAACAGCAGGAGGTGCAGTTTATTCACCATCGATTATGGATTTTGTAATTATGACGGAAAAAGCAACAATGTATATCACCGGACCCGAGGTCGTTAAAGCAGTTACGAGAGAAGATGTAACTCACGAGGAACTTGGTGGAGGAGAAGTACATAATACAAAAAGTGGAGTAGCGCACTTTCTCACAGGTAACGACAGCAAAGCTTTAGAAGTTGCCAAAAAACTTATTTCCTATTTGCCTGATAATTACCTGCAGGAACCTCCGCAAGTTGCCTGTGATGACCCGGTTGACAGAGAAGAATTAAGCCTAAGAGAGGCTGTACCTACTGACCCAACAAAGAGTTATGACGTAAAAGATGTTATTACAGAAATACTGGACAATAGAGAATTCTTAGAAGTTCATGCATTATACGCACAAAATGCTGTAGTCGGCTTCGGGAGATTAGGAGGGAGATCTGTTGGTATCGTGGCAAATCAAGCAAAATACCTTGCAGGAGTACTTGATATTAATTCTTCTGATAAAATCGCAAGGTTTGTAAGATTTTGTGACGCATTCAATATACCATTACTAACCTTCGTAGATACACCGGGATATCTACCAGGAACTTCACAGGAGCATGGAGGAGTAATCAGGCATGGTGCAAAAGTGCTTTATGCTTACTCTGAAGCAACTGTTCCAAAAGTAACCGTAATTCTTAGAAAAGCTTATGGTGGGGCGTATATAGCAATGTCCTCAAGACATCTCGGTGGAGATGCAGTTTTTGCATATCCTCAGGCAGAAATTGCAGTTATGGGAGCAGAAGGAGCGGCAAATATAATATTCAGAAAAGAAATCACTACTGCAAAAAACCCCGAGGAAATTAGAAAACAAAAAATCGAAGAATACAGAGAGCAATTTGCAAATCCGTATATAGCTGCTTCTCGTGGTTATATTGACGATATAATTGATCCAAAAGATACAAGAAAAATTGTTGCGAATGCCTTAGAATTTTTAAGAACTAAAAGCGAAGAACCCGTTCAAAAGAAACACGGGAACATACCGCTATAATAAAGGGGTAAAGACATGGAAGTTAAAACATTTGGAGAAACTATTATTTTTGGTATTTTCGCCATGGGAATAGTATTTCTTGTCCTTGCGCTTTTAGGTCTCATTGTCTCACTATTCAAAGTATTCTTCTACAGAGAAAGTAAAGGCAAAAGAGAAGAGCTAAAAGTCGAAGAAAAAGTAACTGAGGAACCAAAAATTATTAGGATAGGCAAGGAAAAAACAAAATATGCGGCAATAATTGCTGCAATTACGGCATACCTTTCTAAAAAAGAAACTTATACTATCTCAATACCAGAAGAATCTTCAGGAGTCAATAAATGGAAATTTAAAAACTTTCTTACTCAAAGAAAATCAACAATAAAAGAAAGGAGATGGAGAAATGCTTAAAAAATTTAGAATTACAATTGACGGGGAGACATTTGAAGTATCTGTAGAAGAGATAGAGGATAAACCATTAAAAATAGAAAATATAAGAGAAGTTAAAGAAAGCGTCCCGATCAAAAAAGAACCAGTGGAAACAAAAGTAAATCATACTCCAAAAACAATAGAAAGACCTCAAGAAAAAGAAGCTGTCACAGAGTCCAGGAGTACAAAAATAGTAACTGCACCTCTGCCAGGAAAAGTCTTGAAAGTAAATGTAGCTCCCGGAAGCAAGATAAAGAAAGGGGACGTCCTCATGACAATTGAAGCTATGAAAATGGAAAATGAAATTCTTGCCTCGATGAACGGTACCGTCAACAGGGTCTTCGTTGAAACTGGTAAGAACGTTGAAACAAAAGAAAAGTTACTTGAATTTGAATAAAGGAGGTAAAAATGGCTTCTTCTTTCCTTGCAATATTTAAAATAAGCGGGTTTGCTAATTTAACCTTAGGGCAAATCTTAATGATCGCTATCTCTCTTGTTTTAATGTATCTTGCTATATTTAAAGAATTTGAGCCTCTTCTTCTGTTGCCGATAAGCTTTGGAATATTACTTGCAAACTTTCCGTTAACGGGCTTAACATCAGCGCCAAGCACTACAGAACCTTTCCCGGGACTGCTTTACTTCCTGAGACATTATGGAGTTGACACAGAAATATTCCCATTACTTATATTCCTTGGCCTTGGAGCTTTAACTGACTTTGGGCCACTTATTGCAAACCCCTGGACGATACTTATGGGTGCGGCAGCACAGTTTGGTATCTTCATCGCACTTTCTATATCAAAATTATTAGGTTTTACAATTGCTGAAGCAGGTTCAATAGGAATTATTGGAGGCGCAGATGGACCAACTGCGATATATACAACTATTAAATTGGCACCACATCTCTTAGGTCCTATTGCAATTGCAGCATACACATACATGTCACTTGTCCCTTTAATTCAACCGCCAATCATGAGAGCCCTAACTACCAAGAAAGAAAGGATGGTAGTCATGGAACAATTAAGACCTGTTTCTAAAACCGAAAAAATACTGTTTCCAATCATTACGACTATTGTAGTAAGCTTAATCTTCCCAAAAGTTACACCCATCATAGGCATGCTTATGCTCGGCAACTTATTCAGAGAATGCGGTGTAGTTGATAGATTAAAAAATACTGCAGGTAACGAACTGATAAATATTGTTACTATATTTCTTGCCTTAACTGTCGGCTCTACAATGGATGCAAAAACTTTCTTAACACCAGGTACCTTAGAAATAATTGGATTGGGAGTTATTGCTTTCGCAGGTGGCACTGCCGGAGGAGTTTTATTAGGTAAAGTATTCTACTGGGTTACCGGAGGAAAAGTCAACCCTTTAATTGGCTCAGCAGGTGTATCCGCCGTTCCAATGGCAGCAAGAGTTTCACAGAAAGTAGGACAGGAAGAAAATCCTGGCAACTTTTTACTTATGCATGCAATGGGCCCTAATGTTGCAGGAGTAATAGGTACTGCAGTTGCCGCGGGTATTATGATAACCCTTTTACATTAGCGCAGTGTGGAGGATTTACAGAAGAAGGCTTATTGGATAGTTTAGTGCTCCCATAATTAATCTTATCGAAACCAAAACGCTTTCTAATATTATCCATGGCCAATAAGACTTTTCCTTCTTTCTTAAAAGATTTATCATCATATAGTGATAAATCAATACCTCTTGTTAAACCACGAACACTTACTCCCAGGAGTCTAACTTTTGAGCCTTCTCTAAAGCTTTCTTCAAATAACTCAGTTGAAGTTTTAAAAACCATACTATCAAGGTTTGTTGGAGAAATTGATTTGCCATGGTTTATTGTATTAAAATTACTATATCTTATTGTGATTGTTACAGACCTACAATAAAAATTCGCATTTCTAAGCCTATCCGCAACTTTGCCACTTAAAAATCTTAAAACCCCCTTTATGAAGTCAAAATCATCGGTATCAGAATCAAAAGTTATTGAATTGCCTATAGACTTTGCGTCCTCCCGGTCTATTTCTGTGATTACTTCCGAATTATCAATACCTCGAGAGACATTATAAAGAAACTTACCATATGTATGAAACACGCTAATAAGTTCATATAAAGGTATTCCTTGTAACTGCCCTATTGTCTTTACCTTAAATTTTTCATTTAATACTAATTCAGTTTTACTTCCTATACCTGTAAGTTTTCTAACGGGCAATAAATCTAAAACACATTGAATTTCATTTTCTCTTATCGCTTTAAGGCCGTCAGGTTTTGCTAACTTAGAAGCAAGCTTAGCTAAGAGTTTATTAACGCTTATTCCAATAGTACATGTAAGATTGAAATGCTCTTTTACTGATCTTTTTATAATATTTCCTAATTCGAGGGCTTCGTCAAAATCTCTTGTTACATATGTTAAATCCATAAAAACTTCATCTATTGAAAACTGCTCTATTACTGGTGAAAATAGAGAAGAAAGTTTTACCAGTTCATTTGAAACTTTCACGTACTCTTCAAAGTCAGTATGTACAAGGATTATCTCAGGACACAGCTTTCTTGCAGTCCCTATGGGCATCCCTGACTTTACACCAAATTTGCGGGCTTCATAGGAGGCAGTTGCAACAACAGAACGCCCATCGGGGTTTCCGGTAACACCAACTGGTTTACCCATTAACCACGGCTTTCTATTTTGTTCAATGGATGCAAAAAAAGCATCCATATCTATATGCATAATAATTCTCTTCATAATTACTCCTTACACTATTATAAGAACATTTGTTCGTTTTCAAAATAAAAAATCACACTTCTTGTAGAGCAATATAAGAATGGTAAATAAATTCTATAAAGTTTGCAATTCATAAAATTTTATAATTTATATAATATATAAATTAATTATTATAATATTGCAGGAGGTTAATAAAATGAGCATAAATGTTTCGAGCATTATAAATTCATTATTTTGGGTGCTTTTCTTGATATTACTTATCACGCCGTACCTAAAGCAAAGGGCTATTGAATCGGCAAGAATATCTCTAATAAAAACTATAGAAAATAAAAGAAAATCGCGAATGATTGTAATGATCCACAGACAAGAAACAATGAGTCTCCTCGGTATTCCTATTGCAAGGTATATAAACATAGAGGATTCTGAAGCAGTTTTACGAGCTATAAGATTAACTCCCCCGGATATGCCTATAGACATAATACTTCATACCCCTGGAGGATTAGTACTTGCAACTGAGCAAATTGCACACGCACTAATTCAACATAAAGCAGATGTTACTGTTTTGGTGCCTCACTATGCAATGAGCGGAGGAACTCTTATTTCTCTTGCGGCAGATAAAATCATAATGGATGAAAATGCAGTCCTTGGACCTGTCGACCCGCAAATCGGCCAGTACCCCGCAGTATCAATACTAAAAACCGTAAGCCAAAAGAATAAAGACAAGATAGATGACGAGACTTTAATTCTCGCAGACATATCAGAAAAAGCAATGAAACAAGTTAAAGATTTCGTGAAAAAAATCCTATTAGCGAATAATTATCCTGAAGAAGCCGCTGAAAGAATCTCTCAAACTCTTTCAGAAGGAAGATGGACGCACGACTATCCTATAACGTTTGAAGAGGCAAAAGAAATAGGACTCAATGTTTTTTCTGAAATGCCTAAAGAAATTTACAATCTAATGGAGTTATACCCACAAAATCCCTCTATAAGACCATCAGTCCAATATGTACCCATTCCTTACAAGAAACCAAGTGCGGTCCCACCAGAAAAGCCTAAGAAATGATAAAGGAAGACGGGAATTTTAATCTTTCGCCCATTGAAAGAATTATAAGAGTAGCCATAGGGTTGCTGCTATTTTATTTTGGTTTAAAAGTATCGACAATATCAGAAATGTTCGGTAGTGGTTATTATCAAAATGGAACAATTTCTTTTTTATTTGCTAATATAATTGCCAGATATCAAAATATATTCAGAATCTTAGGATGGTTTTTAGGGTTTGTGCTTGTTTTTACCGGGGCAAATGGTTTTTCTCCAACTTACAAATTGTTGCATATAAATACAAACAGGAAACCACCACTTCTATAAGTGGTAGGTAGTTCACCAATGGACATGCCGCAAGAAGAGTTTGAAGAAATAGTCAAAAACGCTCTAAAAGAAGTACCTAAAATATTTAAAGAGCGGATCGATAACTTAGAATTTATAGTAATGGGGAAACCCACGATAGATATGCTTATAAGAAGTAAAATATACGGTAAAGGCACTTTGCTTGGCCTTTATGAGGGGATTCCACTGAACAAAAGAGGAAGAAACTACCAGGGTGTACTACCTGATAGAATAACACTTTTTAAATACCCAATCATAATGGAAGCCGAAAGGGAAGGTATAAATATTAAAGAAAAGGTTAAAAGTGTTCTGCTACACGAAATTGGTCATTACTTCGGACTCAGCGAAGGAGAATTAAGAGATTTAGGAGTTTATTGAGCTTGTTTCACAATAATTTTTATAGTTTAAGAAAATATATATAATAAGAACTGGCGTGAATAAAGAGAAAAGCTATGAGAGAAATAAATATACACCCTATACTTCAATTTAGTCATGGAAAAGAATTAAAATTTACCTTTGACGGCAAAACAATGAAGGCCTATGAAGGGGAAACAGTCGCGATGGCCCTTTACAGGTCTGGTATTGACATTTTTTCTGAGAGCCCAAAACTACACAGACCTCGAGGTATGTTCTGTGCCATTGGTAAATGTTCCTCCTGCATGATGAGAGTAAACGGGATTCCTAATGTAAGAACCTGTATTCTTCCCGTAAGAGAAGAGATGGTTGTAGAAAAACATGAGGGGTTTGGGAAGCTACCTGATTATATCGAGAAATTTGCAGAACCATTTGAAATTAATAAAGAAGTAGCAATTATAGGGTCAGGGCCTGCTGGCTTAAGCGCTGCCATTACTTTTAAAGAATTTGGTATAAAAGCTCTAATTATTGAGGAGAACCCACAACTTGGAGGCCAGTTAATAAAACAAACTCACAAATTTTTTGGATCCGAAAAAGAAAAAGCTGGAACAAGAGGTTTTGAAATCGCACGAGACTTAATAAAAAACATAGAAAATAGCAGCATCGACTACATCACAAACTCAACAGCATTTGCGATTGATGAAAATAAAATTGGAGTATTTAGAAATAATCAATATATGAAAATATACACAAAATACTTATTAATTGCAACAGGTGCTGCTGAAAAAATGATTCCTTTTCCAGGAAATGATATACCAGGAGTATTTGGTGCAGGAGCAGCACAAACTCTTATGAATGTCTTTGGCATAAAACCAGGTAGAAGTGTACTTATGATAGGGGCAGGAAATGTCGGCCTTATTGTATCCTACCAATTATTACAGGCAGGTATAGAAGTTAAGGCGGTTGTTGAAGCAATGCCAACAATTGGTGGATACTTTGTACATGCCGCAAAACTAAGAAGATTTGGAGTTCCAATCCTTACAAGTACAACGATAAAAGAAGTAAGAGGTAATTTAAGGGTTGAAAAAGCAATAACTATTTCTATAGATAAAAAATTCAAGGAAATTCCGGGTACAGAAATTGAATGGAATGTTGATACTGTTTGCTTATCAACCGGACTTATTCCTTCTGTAAATTTATTAGCTCAGGCAGGTTGTAAACTAAAATATGTAACATCGCTAGGAGGATTTGTACCTGTAAGAAACAAAGATTTTCAAACTACTAACAAAAATATTTTTGTAGCAGGAGATGTAACAGGTATTGAAGAGGCTTCAACAGCAATATTAGAAGGGCACATTGCCGCTCTTGCAATACTTGAAAAAATGGGCTTGAAAACTAAGAAATTAAAAATAGAGTCAATTAAGAATTTGAATAATCTGAGAGGCAGTCCTTTTTCAAAAAAGATCATCGAAGGATTAAAAGAGGTAGAATGTGAGTAACTATCTAAAATACGGCTACCTTGAAGTGAAGGACGTCGTTAGTTTCCCTTCGTTAAAAATGATTACAAAACACCCCGTTGTGGTTTCAGAATGTACACAGGAAATACCTTGCAACCCGTGCGTTACTTCATGTCAGTTTCAAGCAATATCGATGGAAGGGATAAATGGAATCCCGGTGATTAATTTTGAAAAGTGTTCTGGATGCGGAAAGTGTGTTTCAATATGTCCAGGCCTTGCTTTATTTCTTATAGGTATTAAAGGTAAAAAGGGTCTTGTTACCCTACCTTTTGAAATGCTTCCTGTCCCTTTAAAAGGAGAAAAAGTATATCTACTTGACAGAAAAGGAAAAGAGATAGGCCAGGGCGACGTATTAAGAGTTATCTTTCCCGATAAAAGCACAAAATCTGCAGTTATAACAGTTAGTTTCGACAATATAGAACTTATAAAAAGTGTAAGAAATATAAGGTCACTAAAATGAATGATAGTTTAATTTTAATTTGTAGATGCGAGGATGTAACGCTTGAGGAAATTAAAGAAGCATTTAACAAAGGGTTCAAAGATATTGAATCGCTAAGAAGGCATTTAAACATCGGCACAGGTCCATGCCAGGGGAAAACATGCATACCACTTTTGGAAAAAACTCTGGCACAACTTTCAGGTAAAAATGAAATCGAAACTATTTCCACACGTCCTCCCGAATCTCCCGTTCCATTTGGAGTTTTTATAAAAAGAGGCAAAAAAGAATGAAATCGTTTGATGTTGTGATTATCGGAGGAGGTATTACAGGTCTCTCAACAGCTTATTATCTAAATAAAATGGGAGTAAAAAACGTATTAATAATAGAAAAGAACTATTTAGGTTCTGGCTCAACAGGAAGATGTGGCACAGGCATCAGACAACAGTTCACAACAAAAGAACATATTGTTCTTATGAGAGAAAGCGTAAAACTCTGGAAGGAGTGGGAAAACAGCCTTGAACACCCAATTCATTTTAAACAAGGAGGCTATATCTGGCTTTTAAGAAACAATGAAGAATTAAAACAATATAAAAATTATGTGAAAATGCAAAATCTCCTTGGAGTACCAACTCAAATAATTAGTAAAGAGGAAATAAAAGAAATAGTTCCAGAAATAAATACAGATGATATAGTTGGTGCAAGCTGGTGTTCGACAGATGGAAATGCATATCCATTTGAAGTTATTGATGCCTTAAAATTTTTCGTTGAGTCAAAGGGCACAACAATAAAAACTTTTGAGGAGGTAAAAAATATCACATTAAAAAATGGGCTGATTCAAAGCGTTATAACTGATAACGATATTTATTATACTTCTTTCCTGGTAAATGGAGCAGGAACTGGAGCAAAAAAAACCGCCAAAATAATTGAAATTGAACTGCCTCTAGAGAACTACAGACATCAAATAGTTGTAAGTGAGCCTCTAGAGGACTTTCTCAACCCAATGGTCGTAAAAGGAGAATTGTATTTTACACAAACACATAGAGGAAGGGTAATTGGCGGAACTGACATGAATGAAAGCCCGACGGATTCAATTTCAACAAGTATTGATTTTCTTGAAAAATTTGCGACAGAGGTTGTAAAAACTATACCACAGCTTTCTTCAATTAAAATAATGAGACAATGGGCAGGTTCTTATGTAGTAACTCCTGACCATCACCCAATTATAGGCCCCTCAGAAATTTCGAATTTCATTCTTGGGTGTGGATACTCAGGCCATGGATTTATGCTTGGCCCTATTGTAGGCAAACTTCTTGCTTCGTATATCATTGATGGAAAAATGTTTCTACCCGAGGCAGACAATCTTACAATAAAAAGATTTAAAGAAGGAAAACTAATTCAGGAAAAAGCTGTAATAGGTTAAATCAATAAACCTTGCACAAACTTAGACTTTCGCAGCCCTTTTCAAAAGCTTTAATGTTGGAATTTATAAATTTAGGCGAAAAGTTTTCCTTTATTGATTCGATGATATATTTTCTTTCAACTGGAAAACCTCCAATTGCTGCTAAGATCCCCAAAAGAACAACGTTTTGAATTACACTTTTGCCTAATTCTGCTGCAATTTTTTCAACATTTATCTCATATATATTTTTTACACTCAATTTTAAATTTTCTCCCTTTTTTCCACTTGATATGCTATCAATTTCCATATAGACCTCTGTTTCATTAAACAATCAATTATATAAATAAATTTTTTAGGAATAAATACTCTATTTATCTTGAATTTATTAAAAAGTTAAAAAAATCAGTATTGACACAAAAAAAAATACAAATAGAATTTAATAAGAGGATAAATGAATAAAGAAGAACAAAAAAAGATTCAATTAAGAGGAATTTTATTTGGTTTTTTATTTATTATTCTCTCGATTGGATTTTATCTAATTTCCTCTGTTCTTAACAAACTTGATTTCTACTGGTATTTTCTTTTTCCAGCACTGCTTCTTATTTTTGCTGTTTTTATACCAATTTCAATTTTTATTGCAAATAAATCTCGCTCAAGGAAAAAATAAATTGTCTAAAATTAAGTGCTTGACTTAGAGATGCAAAAGTATATAATTGTTACAATATATATTATAGAGATGTTAAGTAAAGTGAACAAAGGAGGTAAATGCCGACAAAAGCAGTGAAAAGTGATGTAAAAGAAGTACTTTAGAAAAGGTTTTTAGTTTAAACTTAATTTTAAAGGAGGTGAAGTAGATGGCTGAAGAACAAAAGCCAATTGTTTTTACAAGAAGATCTTCAGGCCTAGTAAGGTCCGTTTCTGTGTTTTCTGCATTTGCACTTGTTATGTGCCACACCGTTGGAGGCGGCATTAACAAGTTGATGATTTTTGCAGAGTACAACAACCCTGGTGCAAACGTTGCCCTTGCCTTTTTCATTACAGGTATCCTTGCTCTTGTTACTGCTTACGTGTATTCTGAACTTTCTGCACTTATGCCAAGAACAGGTGGAGATTATATCTTTATATCAAGAGGTATCTCTCCTCTTTTAGGATTTATAACAAGCTGGGGCTTCTGGTTTACAGAAGTACTTTCTTTTGGAATCATTGCTTTTTATGATATCCCTATCTGGGGACTTGGTTTTCAAATTGCGGGTGCTGCAACAAAAAATACAGCTCTGCTTGATTTAGGTACAAAAATTTCTCAGATTGGCCCAACTTTTTGGCTTGGTATGCTTATGGTTGCAATCTTTGGTGTCGTGGCGCTTTTTGGTATGAGAAAGTATACGACTATGATTAACATATTACTTATTCTCCCATTAGTTGGAAGTATTATTATGATCATTGTTCTTTTAAAGAGCCCTGCTGTTGCCCACCCAAGCTGGGATGCCACATGGGGAGCTGGCATGTGGGATACGGTAGTGAGGCTATCAAAGCAGGCAACCGATCACTGGGTTCAGACACCGTTTAATATGACAGCAACACTTATGGCAGGTGTAGGTGGTTTGTGGGCATACATTGGCGTAACTTCTGCATCTTATGCTGGCGGTGAAGTAAAGAACCCTGAAAGAAATATGAGTATTGCAATGCTCGGTGGAGCTGCTGTAATCGTCTTTTATTATGTCGTACTGAGCATAGAAGTCTATCGTATGTATGCAACTCCAGATGGCTCATTTATTTCTATGTATTGCAATGTATTCCAGCACAAAGATTTGTGGGGACAACTCACTGCTATATATCCGCATGCACCAAATCCGTACTTACCAGTATTTGCTGCAGCGCTTATGCCAGGTCAATATATATTCCAGTTTATCGTTGCTATATCTGCTGCAATATGGCTGATGAATGATATTCCTGTTTTCCTTATTGTTTGCTCTCGTCAGATATTCTCATGGTCTTTTGACAGGATGTTCCCTGAAAGATTTGCAGCGGTTAATGAAAGGTGGCATACGCCTCATAACGCAATATGGCTTACGACCATCGGAGGTTTTATAGGTGTAATACTCTCATTTGTATCAGAGAGAGGAATTGCAGGTGCATGGGTTGCCGCTATGGATACGACAATGCTTTACGAATTCGCAGTCGTATTTGGCTCACTCGCCGCAGTTGTACTTCCATTTGTAAGACCTGATATTTATGAAAGAGGAAGAAGATTATCGTGGTTTGGTGTACCTGTAATAACAATCTTTGGTATTATCTCGTTCTTTGCAAATTTCTGGTACCTCTTCATTGCAGGTACGTGGCTTAAGGCAACTACTGATCTTATGCTTCAGGTTATCTGGATGGCCGCTGGTGTTGCAATATTTGTGGGCTATTATATTTATAACACAAAGAAGGGAGTTGACGTAAGAAGTATTTATCAGCAGATTCCCCCTGCATAGAGAACTGTGTTCTGGGAGGCAAGGTAAATCTTGCCTCCTTCTAAATTCTAAATAAGGAGACGATGTGAAGAAATTATTTTTTTCAGTAGATGCACATGGTGCAAATTTCGTATGGAGAAAGTGGTTGAGTGCAGTGAATATGTATCACGCAGATATTTTAATACTCTCGGGCGATTTAACAGGGAAGGTCTTTGTTCCAATAATAAAACAAAACGATGGCACATGGAAGTACAGTTACTTTGGTACAACTTTTACTCTAAAGAACGAGGATGAAGTAAAAGCTGCTATTGATAGACTTGATAATGCTGCGATCTACCCCTTTCTTGCTACGGGAGCAGAAGTTAGTGAACTTCAAAAAGATGAAAAAAAGCTTCAGGACCTGATGAATAAATTGATCTGGGATAGATTAGACCAGTGGCTTAAGATGCTCATTAAAGCTGTTGATACTTCAAAGGTAATGACAATTGTCATGCCTGGAAATGATGACTTTTTTATCTTTGATGACCTTATTAAATCTTATGCAAATAGGGGCGTAATATATCCATTGGATGAAGCAATTCAATTCCCTTACGGAATAGAAATGGTGAGTTGTGCCTATGTAAATCCTACTCCTTGGAATACCGATAGAGAGGCTGACGAAGGAAAACTTGAGAAAATGTTAGAGATGGAAATAAAGCATCTGAAAGACCCACATTGGTCAATTTTTAATTTCCATGCGCCTCCCTATAATACAAAACTTGATATTGCCCCAAAACTTGACAAAACATTGAAACCAGTTGTGTCTTTTGGCGACGTAGAAACAGAACACGTGGGAAGCAAAGCAGTAAGGAAAGTCGAAGAAAAATATCAACCACTCATGGGCGTGCATGGGCATATTCACGAATCTTTTGCATCTGACTACATAAAAAAGACACCCGTTGTAAACCCCGGTTCAGAATATTCTGAAGGCATCCTTCGTGCTTTCATTATAGAGATAGAGGAAAATGGAATTAAAAATTTCTGGAAAATAGAGGGATAATAGATATGCCGTCAGAAAAAGAATTTGAAGAACAAGAAAATAAATTTTTTGCACTCCGTGATACTTTAATGAAGGAAGCAGATAAGAGAGGTATTACAATGCGCATCCTGGGTGCTCTCGCTTTCAGGACGCATTGCCCTAGTTTCAAACATTATGAATACCGAGCAGGGAGATTACTTTCTGATATTGATTTTGCTGCTTACTCTAAGGAGAAGAGAAAAATAGAGGAAATGTTTATAGCACTTGGATATGAAATAGACAAGCATGCAAAGTTTTTATTCCAGGGGAAAAGGTATATTTTTTACAACCCGCAGGGTATACATTCAGATATTTTCTTTGATAAGCTTGAGATGTGCCATGATGTGAATTTTGCAGGAAGATTGGAAATAGATTATCCCACTATTTCCCTCTCAGATCTCTTTTTCGAAAAAGTTCAGATTGTACAGATTAATGAAAAAGATCTTATTGATACAGCTATCCTTTTTAGAGAGCATGCTGTCGGCCCGGGCGATAAAGAGACAATTAACAGTGATTACATTTCAACAATTCTTTCGAATGATTGGGGATTCTGGAAAACAACAACGATAAACCTCGAAAAGATTTCACAATATGTAAAAACCGCAGATTTTATTGAAGAATTAGATAAGAAGGACATTATAGAAAAGATTCAACTCCTTTCAAAAATTATAGATGATAAGCCTAAACCTTTTTCATGGAAAATGCGTGCAAGAATAGGAGAAAAAAGAAAGTGGTACAGAGATGTTGAGGAATTCGAACGATAACATAAATAGTAGAAAGGGGATTCATAAAATTATACGAGAAAGACGCTCTATAACGGTTTTTAAAGATAAACCAGTGGAAGAAGCAGCAGTGCTTTTAATTCTTGACGCAGGGAGGTGGGCGCCTTCGTCAAATAATAGTCAACCATGGGAATTTGTTATTATTTCAGAAAAAGCAAGGAAAAATGCAATTGCAGACCTCTACATCGAAGCATACAACAAAAGAGCAAAAAAAGTTGACGAGAATACAAGAAAAAAAATAGTAGAAATCATGCCTTACCTTGAGGATGAGTTAAAAGTACCTCCTTTCCTTATTATTGTATGTGCAAATTCCGAAAAATCTAAATCATACCTTATTGACACTTCTGCATCAATTGAAAATATGCTACTTATGGCATGTGAATTGGGCTTGGGGACTAACTGGATTGATCTCACGACTACGGATTTTGCAGAGGAGTTTAATTTAAAGAAGTTGAAGGAGTACCTTTTTATTCCCGAAAAAGTTATTCCTATAGCTATTATTCCACTTGGTTTCCCTGAAGAAACACCTCCACCACCTGCAAGAAGGCGCATAAGGGACTTAATTCATAAAGATTTCTGGTGAGCAAGAAATGGATAACTGGCTAAGAATAACAGAAATTTCAATGGGATTAGAGCTATTTTTGGGAGCTATCCTAATTATGGTTGTAAACAGGCGTTTGAGGAGTGGCAGAATTTCTAAAAGAACATTTCATATTCAAAACCTTGAAACTCTTTTTCTTATTCTTATTATTGCAGTTATAGAACTTTTCACCATCAAATATGCATTTTTAAGAAACAGAGTTCTGTTAATTGTGATTGAAATTATCCTTGTTTTTGTTTTTCTGGTTGTTGATAGAAGATTTAACGGAAAGGAATCTTTTACAGGAGGTGTATAGATGCCTTTAAATGGGAATCTTGCAGATTTTCCGCTGGGAGATATTATCCAGCTTCTCAATAATACAAAGAAAACAGGCTCGCTTGAACTTGTAGCAGGCGGGGATTTTTCCGGTGAAACAGGAAAGATTAATTTTAGCAAGGGGAAAATCATTTCTGCCGCGTCCAATAAAGGACTTTTTGGAAAAAGTGCTTTTCTTCATTTTTATGAATGGCATGAGGGAAATTTTAGTTTTGTGGAAATGTCAATAGAGGGTGAAGTAAATATTGAGGAATCAACCGAATCCCTTTTAGTAGAAGGAGCAAGAGTAATCACAGAATGGGCGAAAATTTCAGGTGTGATAAAATCACTTTCTCTTGTTGTAAATCTTGCCCCTGCTCCCCCGGAAGGGGTTTCAGAAATAAAATTTTCAAGGGAAGAGTGGAAAATACTTAGAACTGTTGATGGGAAGAAAACAATCAGGGAAATTGCAGACGAGTTAAAACTGGCAGATTTTGAAGTAAGCAAGATTATTTATGGACTCATTGCATCAGGACTTGTTGAAAAAGTTAAAGAAGTAGGTGCTATTTCAGGAGTCGAGCTTTCTGTAAAAATAAAACCAGAATTTTATCTTATAGAAGAAGCAGTTTATATAGATTCACAACTGCTTGAAAAGTGGAAAACACAATATGAATTAAAAACAATAGGAAAGATCGTATTACATCTTGCCGGTGCAAAAGACGTGATAATAAATGTGAAACCAAAAAATAACCTGAAAGGGTTAATTTTAATTCCTGAAGAAATATCATCAGAGCTTGGACTAAAGGAAAAAGATAAAATCTTTGTAGAGCCGTTAAAATAAAATTTTTAAATAAAATACTGAGGGAGATATGAATTTGATTCCGCTTTTTTTGGCAATTATTATGTTAGTATTATTTATTAAGGATGGCTTTATTGTGCCTGTTAGACTCAAAAAACAAGGTAAGCTGCCACCATCAAGACAACTGGCACTTGTTCTTGTTGAAATAGCTTTTCTTTCTTTTTTTCTCGTTTTGTTTGCACGGATCAGATAGTATTACAATATTTAATATTAATTCATCTTTAATAAATCTTCAACATTTATTTTAAAAGGGTTATCATCCAGATTTTTAGATGTCGCATTATTAACTCCACTTTTTGTTCAATCTTTTTACTTCTCTGTAACCTGCGCTTTTTTCAGCCGGTTATATGCCTTATTCTAATCTAAGACTTCTCTTATAACTATAAATAAATGAATTTATAAACCCCGTTGCCACATTTTATTTTCTTTACTCCTCTGTAATCTGCGATTTTCTCAGCAGGTTTCTCCTTTCTAACCATCGTCTTTTACTCCTCTGTAATTGCCGTATTTGCAATTTATGATTCTATGAAGCAATATCTGGTTGTCCATTATAACTACGTACGAAATTATTTTTGCAATCTCCATTTTAAATTTAAATTTTTCATATAGATTGGTTGACGAGGCAACGATTCAATTTGTAATTTTCACTGCTTAGTTCATCTAATCTAACTATTGGATTTTTTATAATATTTGTAAATCCGTTCTCGGTCTTCGATTTCGTCTCCACGGTCATGATAATAAATTTCAATAAGCTCCAATATATCTTTATCTTCATAATAAGCATATATAAGTCTTAACCCTGAATATGCACCTCTTCCTTTGAGTGAACGACATGCAAATTTTATTACCTTGTAAATCTTTGGGTAATCTATATGAAGATTAGAAATTCTAACAATGCCATCATTATCTTTTCCTAATTTATGATAAGCAAATATACTGAATTTAATGAGATTTTCAAGATCTTCTTCAATGGTTCTGAACCTTTTTACAAGCTTTTTCAAGTCTTTATCAAACTCTGGAAGACTTCTTACCTCATTAAATATCTTCACCCTCGTACTCTCTCACTGAATATGGTCTTGTTCTGTAGAATACTGATTCATATCCAATTGGCTGTCCGTCTTCCGTGGTAAGCCACGGTACATCATTATGAGAATAATCACTTATCTCTTTAGCATTCATATCAGAAAGATTATGCAAAACATTATCAATAATTTCCTGTTCGTGTGCACCCAAAACAGAAAGGTCTGGTTTTCTCAAGGGGTAATACTTTCTTTGGGGGTACTTAAAAAACTCTTTATTGACTATCATGATTTCTTTGTTTTTAATCATTTCGCCAACAATTTCTTTGAACTCTACAGGAGTGGGGCCATGATGATTCTTAATGTACGTTGCGCCAATCAATTGCTCCTCGTATTTTTCATAAAAATCAAAATCAATGAAGTACAGAAATTTATAAAGGACGGTTTCTCCCACATTCGGTTTTGCCCCAACCTTGTTAAGAATGTATAAAAGAACCTCTTTAAACTTTTTTACATTCTTTTGAGGCACATTTATTCTTATGCTTTCCTCTTGTTTTTCTTCTTTTCCTTTTTCAAGAATTACCTTTGGTGCCTTGTTAAAGTCCAACAGACCTTCTACTGAAACATTAAATATATTTGAAAGAGCAACAAGCTCTTCGGCAGTGATTCTTACCTCATTATTTTCCATCTGTGAAATTTTAGGGCGAGAAACTCCTAGACGTTTTGCCAGTTCATCCTGGCTAAGGTCTAACTCATCTCTTAATGCTTTTATTCTTTCGGCAAGTTTCTTGTTAATTATTTTATCCATTCTGCCCACCTTCCAGGATATTATACAAATGTTAGGATTTCTGTCAAGAGCGTGTTAGATTTTATAACAGAATAAAAAAGTTCATTTGATTGGTTTGAATAATTTTTTTGAACTACAATATCAATTTCCATTGTGTTAGAACTATAACGGATGAAGTGTTCATCTTAACTCTTTAATTTCTTCAACGCTTATGCCCATTTCGGATATTAAAACAATTTCAGTCAAAGCCTTAAGCACTTCTATGGCTCGTTCAAGTTCTTCACCTTTAAGGATCTTGTCTTTCAACTCTTCATCTTGATGTGCATAATAATTTCTTGTGTCAACTATTTTATCAATGAGACCGTTGCGTTCTTCTTTCTTTACAATGGTTTTTCGAATGTTAATAATTTCCAAGTAATTATCACTAAGCATTCCTTTCAATCTTTTCCTTAATGCATATTCGTTTGCATAATACAATTTACCACTTACTAAACTTTGTTTGAAATCAGACAAGATAGAATCTGGAATTACTCCAACAAAAGTTTCGTAAAGCCCTCCCTCTTTTCTGTACTCTTCGTCTGTTATATATTTGCCATTCTCATAAACAGCGCGGTGCAAACCCTCAACTGCTTGAATTAAATATGAAAATCTTAACTCAGGGAAGAGGTTTCTGTTTAAACTGCTAAAAAATAATTCACATGCAGGCTCTAATATTTCTCTTTCGTCAATCCACTTTTTCAGGTATTCATTAATGCTTTCTTTAATGTTACTAAGAGCAAAGTTTGCTACTAATAAAGTTTCTGAAACCGGTATTGAAGACAAACGATAGAAAAATATTAATGGTTTCCTTCCACTCGTCGCTCCCGTAAAGAGTAAAGGAAAAACCTGCTCTCTCACTGCAAGTGATAAAAAATATTGCATTGATTTAACAAACTCCTGGTAATCTTTAAGAGTATTTTTGCCCTTCTTCAATAAAACCTCTATGTATGGAATCTCCTCAAGCATAATCTGTTTGCTCGTGTCGGTTAAAGAAAAGCTTTTTTTACTTCTAGCCTTTAAGTATATTTCATAACCATTCCCTTTTGCCAATAAAAATGGTTGAGGGAGTTTAAAAAAAAGCTCCTCTTTTTCTCTAACAAAGGAAATCAAGGTTTCTCCAGGATCAATTCCAAAAGAATCGCTCCATGCGTTCAAATACGAATAATTAACAGCCACTCTTTGTATTACGAGCTCTTCTTTTTTTAAAATATGCTTACCGATAACGCCTTCGCTAAACTTAAACGAAGCGGTAGATAATTTGCCCAGAGAAGCGCTGGAACTGCTCAAACTGCAATCAAACAAAGTGATATCACCTTTGTCTGAAGATCCGAATAATGTTACTGGTTTTAGCCAGAGCGAAGATGCATTCCAAATAGTTATTCTCCTCCCAACAACTTCCAATTTCCCGCCACTCTCAACATTAAATCTTAGAATCCCGCAGACTTTCTTCCCTTTATTTTTAGGAAACCACCACTCACCTTTACATTCAAATTCCCTTATGAATTCTTGCTCTTCCTCTTTAGGCATTTTCTATCACCTCTATCTCTACATCTTGATAAAGATTGTCAATTTCTTGCTGAATTTCGATAGTTTTGGAGATAGCTGTTACAATTTTGCAGTACTGCTCTGTTTCCATTAATGAAAGAATTCTCTCTTTTCTATCTTTCAGCCATTTATCGCAGACCTGATATCCACCAATTTGGTATTCCCAGACGACTTTTTCCACATTATCAAAGTAGTTGTCGTTATTGATATAAACTCTCATATCTTCCTCACTGTATTTCACTTTTTCAACCATCCCGGAGTCCTGACCTCTGAACTTTGAAATAGGATTGTGCAGTTCGCTTGATAAAAGCAAATGAAGGTCAACAAGCTTCTTGCCCAATTCACCCATTTTTATGAATAGGCTGTAGTCTAATGTAAAAGGCACTTTCGGAAAATCAATTTTCAGAAACCCTGCATACTTTGTGCGGTAAATGTTTGAATAAAGCACTGCATAGATATAGTAAAATATCTGCTCTGGCGTTACATCTGTTTTATAAGTTTCATTTAACTTTTGAATTAACTCGGGATTTAGGTTGGGGAGTTTATTCTTTTGCTCAGCACTTTCTTCATAGAGATGGTTCTTGCCAGAAGAAGGATAGAGATAGAGGGGAAAGAAGTAAGATTGACCAGAAATAATATGAATATCTCCTAGTGTATTTGAGACAAATGAACCTTTTTCTTCTATATTCGTGATAACTCTAGTTGTTATTAAAGCTAGGTTTTCATTTAAAAGATACTTCATCCATCTCTTACATGTTCGCGAGGTAATAGAGTCTGAATAATAAATATAACGAAAATCCCAAGGACGATAATGATATTCTTTTATTAATTCCTGGAGTTTCTCGCTTTTAACTTTTTTTCTTGCATCACTCAAATTCCATTCAGTAGTATCTCCCACTTTGAAAGTACTGGCAATTATAGCATCGGGAAAATTAAGATTGGCAAACATCATAATTCTGTTTTTTAATTCGTCTTCTCGAAACGCTACTGCAAGAGTATCTCGACGAGTGATCACTCCAGAACCGCCTTCTTTAAAAATTTCCGTCACTTTCCAGAATTTATCATACCCTTCCTGCAAGGAAAAGTCTTTTTCTACAAAAAAGTAGTATGGTTCAACAGGTTTTAATTCTTTCCAATCTGTCGTTCTAAAACTATGAGTTCCTAAGAAGTTGTACTTGTCTTCTCTTAACCCATAAACATCCGCATAGTAAACTTTTCCTAAACCCTCATGCTTTCCACTTTTTATAAATAGCGAAATAGAAACTCCCTGCATAATGTCAAACACATTCTCATCTTTACTACCTTCAGGCGTTTTTTCTCCAATGCGCGAATTACCGTGAAGATTCAGAATATAAATCTCATCAAAGCTTTCTAATAGCTTTTTTCTCATGCCTCTATGAATAATTCCAGAAAGATAGGAATTATTTGTAATCATTCCGATAACACCTTTCTTGCTTTGATCTATTTTCCAATGTGCAAAGCGAATGAATTTGATGTAGTCATCTTCCAACACTCCGTATTTCTTCTCTGTTCTCACATCTTCTTTGTACACTTTCATCGCTTCTTCAATAAAATCAGATTTGTTCATTGAGCTCACTGAGTAGGGTGGATTTCCCATTATTACAAGAATAGGGGTGTCCTTCTTCACTGTTTCTGCAAGGTGCGATTCTTCAGAAAGAGCGCTCATTAAAGGCAAGTTTGTCTTTTCAAGCGTTTTCATTTCAAGCGTATTGGTAAGGTAAAAATTTGGCCTTTCTACATCAGTTAATGTATAACCTTCCTCTTCAAGGATAAAAGAAAACTTAATATGTCCTATTGCGTATGGTGCCATCATCAACTCGAAGGCATAGAAATCATTCAGAATGTGTTCTTTTATAAATTTCTGTTTACTGCCTTCTCCGTATTTTTCTGTGAATTCTTTTATGGCACATTGAACAGCTTCAGTAATAAAAGAAAGCGTGCCAGCAGCAGGGTCAAGCACTGTAACTCTTCTATCTGAAAGCCCACCTTCAATATTTATTTTGTCCTTTAATATCTCGTTTAGCGAGTTAACAATATAAGTAACAACGGGCTCTGGAGTATAGTAGACACCTCTCCGCTCACGCAAATCAGGATTGTAAACAGAAAGGAATGTTTCATAGAAATAAACGACAGGGTCTTTGCCTTTTCCGCTGTGATAATATTCCGAAAAAATTCTTTTAACGTCCACAGCAGATAGAACATTAGCGATATCCTCAATAGTCCATTTCATCTGGTCGGGAATTTTCCCAAGGGAAATAAATTCGAAGAGTTCACTTAATATGCCAATCGTTTTTGGAATGTTGTCGTATGCATGCCTTCTATCGAAATTTTCACCTGCACGCATTCTTGCTGCAAAGAGCCCATAAACAATTGTTTGAGAGAATAGGTCAACAAACCCTCCCATTGATAGATCACTTATTAGATATTTTTTGAAAGCATCGTAAAATCCTGTTAGAGAACCTTTATTTAATATAGTCTCTTCTTTAAGTTCTTCCTTTATAATTTCGTCTCTTAAAAAGCCTG
>Ga0210051_1001236_pt1 | contig 25666 bp, 17 predicted proteins | sample CryGey092014_all_FD_185464 | JGI IMG/M metagenome (GOLD analysis project Ga0210051, IMG submission 185464) | Groundwater microbial communities from aquifer - Crystal Geyser CG23_combo_of_CG06-09_8/20/14_all (SPAdes) (version 2) | ecosystem: Environmental > Aquatic > Deep subsurface > Groundwater...
GTGAGAATGGCACCTACCAGGAGTATCTTCGCGTGCTCAAAGACCGACTTGTCAAACTGTGGTGCGAACGGTGCTACAATTGCTGCAATCTCATCGGGGAGGATGAGCATCGCAGACCTCTTCGACTTGTTCTATAGTGCTGTGGTCTGTAGCTTACCCTCCCCGACCAGTTCACCGCCGGTGGATAAAGTCGAGCTAAGAGCGTGTTTGGAAACGCGGAATCCGGGGAGGGCGAGGCTCCCGCCGAGCCGCCAAACCGTATAAAATCGGCTCAGCGGGAGCTTCGCCCTCCCAGTCTTCGCCCTGAAGAGGCGCTTTCCAAACACGCTCTAAGTACGGTTGTAGTATTAACGCGATTGGCGAACTCCGCGTCGTCGACCCGACCGTCACCGTTACGGTCGTTGCGCGGATCCCAGCCGGGACACAGGCGATCCTCGATCGGGTTGCTCGCCCGTTCCGCGCCCACATGCAGCCGCACGTGGGTGTCTTCCGCGAAGTGGCAGAACATGCGCTCCGGGATACCCACCTTCGTCAGCCCGCGCCGGACGCAGAAGCCCTCCAGCTCCTTGGCCTTGCCTTCCAGCGCCCTTCCCGTAGACGGGTGCGGCAGCACCATCGTACAGACCAGGGCGTAGGTCACCACGAGCACGTCGTCGCGCTCCTGCTTGGCGTCACGCTGGAAGCACAGATCGAGCCAGTCCCGCGCGAAGTCCGGCGTGCCCGCGAAGTTGATGAACGTGCGGATCGTCGGCAGATGATGAGCCGCCGGCCCGAGTCGGGTTGTGAACCGCTGCGCCGCGGACGGAGGAAGCTCCTTCCCGTCGCTGTCCCACACCGTCACCTGCCACCAGTACGTCTTGCCGTCGTCAAGTGGCGGTCCAGCGTACTCGACGATAGGCAGCCGGCCCTCCACCTTCCCGCTGTCCCACCCGAACTGCCCGCCGCCCAAGGCTTCCGCCGACTCAGCGACGGCGACGCGGAACGCGCTCTGCGTCGATGCCTTCCAGCAGAACTCGGGGCAGGGATCGGTCACAGAGTCGGGGGCGACACGCCACTCGCAGCGGAGGTCGGTGGGAGCGGCGGCGGCAACCAAGGAAGACCCGAGGACGGCAATGGCCGCCATCCACACGCAGGAGGCACTCGTGACCATGGGCATCGGTCTCCAGGTTAGGAAGGTGGGGACTCAGTTGGCCAAGGCGCCGCCATCTCCTGCCGAGGTGGCGGGTCCACCCGCGCGGTACCCACGGCTTGGCCGTTCCCGCGGTTGCCGCGGGCAGGGGGGGGCAGTGCGGCGGCCTTTCGCCAATGGCCGCCGAGAAGAAGCTCGGCAAGAGCGGCCTGTCTCCGTGAGTCACTGCGCCCCTCCTACCGTGCCTCCCCATCAAAGGCGAACTGGCTGACGGTCTTCCCGTCGCCTCCGCGGCTCACCACCGTCATTTCGGTCTTTGCCGTCACTCCCTCAATGGTCACCGGCTCGCCGGGCTTGTCGCGCTGCACGATCAGCCGCGTGCTGCCATCGGTCAGCGTCAGGCGCAGGGCGACGCCGGCCGCTATGCCCGGCAGCACTTCGACGCGGCTCACCTTCGCCGGCGCGCCTTTGACCACCGGTTCCAGTACGAACGCCAGCCGCGTCGGCCCGCTGCCTTTGGTTGAGTAGATCGCCGTAGGAATTGCGCGCCACGGCCCGTTGGACCAGCCTTGGACGGGCTCTTCAGTCTTGCCCTTGACGATCTCCACGTCGAGGTTGCCCGCGGGTGTGATCGTGAGGTTGCTCTGGTCGGGGTTCTGCGTGGTGACGGCGGTGCCGGGGCCGGCTGTGGCTTCTTCGGTGTCGAGGTGGAAGAGGGCTTGATAGGTGTGGTCATTCGGGTCGGCTGGGACCAATTGGTCGAACAGGACGAACAGGTTGTCGGCTTTGAGATAGAGCACTCGGCGGGTGTGCGCCACCTGGATCTCGTTCTTGGGGCCGTAGCCGTCGCTGTAGACGCCGGAGGCGAAGTCGTAATCGGGAGTGCTGGTCCAGCGGGCGTCGTTGTCGGGCGGGGCGGCGCCTTGCCACGGGCGCGGCCAGAAGTAGGTCTCACGCTTACCGTTGCGGTGCTGGCCCTGGCCGTCGACCAGCACGGTGTTGTGCCCGTAGGTGGCCAGCACGTACCGACGCCAGCGCGACTGGTCGTAGGAGAAGTTGCCGGGGTCCAAGAGCTGCTGCCGGCCGTGCGCCCAGACGACGAAGCTGAGCTTGTCTTCGTGCTGGTGGCCGTAGCCGTAGGGACCGGCGTCGAAGGCAAGGAACGTGGCGTCCTCGTCCCAGCCCGAGCGCATGACGTAGTGCCCGGTCCAGGGGAAGGCGTGAGAGGTGTGGTCGGGTTGCTTCCCCTGAGCGCGCGCGGTGGCGACGAACTGGAAGTCCTCCCGGTTGGGGAACAGCTTGAACCCGGTAGCCAGTGCGCCGCGGACGTTGGCGTTGCCGGAGTCGTTGAACCCGGGAATGGCGCCGTTGGGCATCGAGGCGAAGAGTTGGTAGTTGTACATCTTCTCGATCTTCGCCTGATAGTCGGCGGGCAACTCGGGGCGGAGGTCGTTGAGGTCAGCCAGCTCGAGGATGTGCGAGAACTCACTGACGACCCAGTTGTTGTAGCCGGCGGCCACTTCGTATTCCATGCCGTCGGGATACACTTCGTCGTCGAGCTGCTTGTAGAGCCGCTCGACGGCGGTTTGGCGCCAGCCCTTCGCCTCCTTGAACTCGGGGAACAACATGCCGGCGGTGAAGAGCCCGTTGGATTCGGCAGTGAGCCAGTTGCCGCTGCTGGGCCACTTGACCAGATGGCGCGCCTGCTCGCCAGCCGACTTCATCATGGCGGTGAGGACCTCGGGCGTGAGCGACTCCGACCCGAGGCAGCGGTAGAGCGCCTCCGGCCAGGTGTCGGCCAGGCGGATGCCGGTGGTCAGCGTTTGCCAGGCGTAGTGGCCGACGTTGTTGCCGCTGGACAGCAGCGGGCGCGGCCTGGCGTCAGTCCAGGCCAGAATCTCCTCGGCGATCTCTTTGGCGTACTTGTCCTGCCCCGTGTTCCAGTACGCTTGCGCCAACGTGCGGAAGTGGAAGTGCCGGTTGATCGACTCGTTCCACAGGTGCGTACGCGCTTCACCGGAAGTGGGGTTGGCCGTCCAGTCGATCTTCGGGCCGAAGTCCAGCGTGCCGGTCTTGCCGGGGCCCTGGGTGTAGTCGAACTGGTGCTTGAGGATCTTCTCGGCCGCGGCGACCTCTTTCGGCACGTCGGAGTCGAGCACCATGACGACCTTGGAGCCGGTTGCCTTGGCGGAGTAGAGCCAGAAGTCCAGCGTGTCGTAGTCGGTCCAGTCGTGCGGGAGGTCGGTGCACTTGATCCCCGTTGTGCGCACCTGATTGCCCCACTTGCCGGAGGCTTTGCCTTCCTTCGCCTGCTCGGGGGACTGGTCGAGCCCCGACCAGTTGGACTCCGTCTCGAAGTCGCCGATCACCTTCGACTTGCCCTTCCCCACCAGCCGGAGGTCGTCGAAGTAGAGCACCGCGTTCGGGTCGGGCGTCAGCCCCCAGCCGCTGGCGTAGAGCGCAATGTACTGAATCCAGTTCCAGCCGATGGGCCGCTTGCCTTTCCAGCCTGCGCCCTCGACGAACGCCTCGCCGGCGAAGTCGGCCTTCTTCAGACTGAAGTGCTTCCAGCCTTCCCAGTCGAGCGTGAGGAAGGTGGAGTAGTAGTCCCACTGGTCGGGCGCCTTGTCGGCTTCGGGACCTGGCACGCGCACACCACGTAGCGGGGCGTCGTGCCAGTCGAACAGCCACTTGGGCGAAGTCCGGTCGCGCAAGTGCTTGGCCAGCGCCTCGCGCGCCCGCGCCATGTCCCGTGCTGCCACCGCCTGCTTCACCTCCGCCATGCCCGGCAGGTCGAGATCGAGGCTGGTGAAGAACGCTTCGTCGGAGGGCAAGCCGCCGACTCCGGCCTGTGCTTTGTCGACCGGCTCGAAGCCGTCGAGCGTCACCACCGTTTCCGGATTGACCGTCTGCCCCCAACCCGAGGCGGTGAGGGTAATGCTGTCGACCTTGTTCCAGCCGACCGGTTCGCGCGACCGACCCAACTCGTGGAACGGCAGCACGAACTCCTTCCAGCCCTCGAAGTCGAGCACGACCTTGAAGGAGAAGTAGTCGATGCCCTCGGAGGCGTCGTTCTCCGAGTTGAAGATCACCATGAACGTCGAGCTGGTGGCCGCCTGCGAGTGCACCCAGAACCGCACGCCGGCGTATCGGCTCCAATCCTGCGGCTCAGCGAATGGGAGGCTCAGCGAGGCAGACTGCCCATGCTCCCATCGCAGGGCAAACGGCCAGACCTTCCGGCCTTGGTCCTCGAGCGTGCCGCCCTGCCAGGCGGCCGCAGGGCCCAGCGCGCCCGGCTCGACCAGCTTGAGCTCGACATCGTCCACGAAGCACGTCACCGTTGCCGTAGAGAACGTGTGCAACCAGAGCCCGGCCTGCTCCGCCTCCGCCGGCGGGGCAACGGTGAAGAGGAGCCGCGTCCACTTCCCCTGCTGCATGGTCGGTCGCTGCGACGAGCGCTCGGACGCTTCGTCGAGCCGCTTGCCATCGGCTCCGAGCAGATCGAGGTAGACGCCCAAGCCTTGCGGGTCGCCGCTCTCCAGGAACGTCCAGACCGACACCAGACACTCCTTGCCCGGCTCAACAGCAATCCGCGCCGAACGCGCGTTGGAGCCCGTCTGGTCGTCGGGATCGGCGATCTTCAGGCTGCGCTTGCCGGTGTGGGCTTGCCCGGCGGACGGCGTGGAGACGCCGTTGTCGGCGACGTTCCAGGCGGTAGGCGGGTCGGTGGGCTCGAAGCTGGAGGTGAAACCGGGCGCCGGTGCGCTCCACGCCATCGAGGTCACGAACAGGAGAGAACAGACGGCGGGCGCTATGCAGTTCATGACGGCAGACTCCCTTGGCGCTGGCAGCGCGCTGCGATGGTTGGGCAGACTCCCTCCTCAGCAAGAGAGGGCGAATCAAGGCGGGATCCCAGGGCCGGCCTGCCATGCTCAGCGTCCGCGAGAGAGCGTGCCCGTGATGACATCGTGCGGCGAGAGGCAACGGATGCCGCTGTACCGCGAGAAGTCAGTGGGGTTCAGCGTCAGTACCGAGGGGAGCCGATGTGCCTGCCTGAGCGCGACCAGCCGCGCATCGTGGGCGGGCTTGCCGCTCACAAAATACCGAGTGACCAGCCGGCGCCAGCGCTGGGCGAGGTCAGGTGGCTCGGGGAGCCATCTCAGCAGGACATCGAAGTCCCTCAGAGCCGCTTCCGCTTGGGCCGGAGTCATCCCCAGACCGTTCGCCTCTCTCGGTCGAGTAACCACCACCCAAAACTCGATGGCGACCTGTGCGCAGGCAACGAGGTCGTGGCCTTCCTGTCGCAGGCGGCCGACCGCCTGCTCACACACAGAGCTGAGCGGGCTCGCAGCGTCACGCAAGCGCACGAGGACGTTTGTGTCAACCAACAGCCTCATACCCGGTCGCCATAGATCGCTTCGCGCCGTAGCGCCTCATCCGGGAGGTTGACCCCGTGGACGCCCCGCGCCATCAGGCTGTCCAAGGCCTGCTGCCACTCGTCGAGGGTGGCGGCAGGCCTCGCGTCTGGCTCGCCGAGCCACAACTTCAGGGGACGGTCAACGGGCAGCCTCACCGGCTCGTCGGGCACGATGACTTTCCCATCGAAATGGGCTTGGATGGTCACTGACATCGTCGGTCTCCTTGCAGCCGTCAGTATATCACACCCGCTCTCTTCCCGCCGCTTGACGGCGGCCTCCTCAACGCTGTAGAATGCCGGTCTCCTTTGCAGGGGCTGCACATGCCCAACCACGGAGGCACTCAAGTGGCACGAGGACTCACCCTTGCGATCTGCGCGACCGCCGCGCTCGCTGCAATACCCGCAACCCAGGCCCAACCGGGAGGCTCCGCCATGTCCGCAGGTCAGACGCTCCACAACGGAATCCGGCTTTCGCGTCCGTGGCCGCCACAGACCGGCGAGCTGACTCGCGAGCCGCTGGCCACGCCGCCCTACTTGCAGAAGCCGCCGGCGGTCATCCCCATCGACACCGGGCGGCAGCTCTTCGTGGACGACTTCCTCATCGAGGAGACGACGCTGAAGCGGACGTACCACCTGGCCGAGTACCAGCCCGCCAACCCCGTGCTGAAGCCGGACAAGCCATGGGAGACGAAGACCGAGTCGGGCGGGCAGCCGGCGCCGACAGCGATGGTCTTCAGCGACGGCGTGTGGTACGACCCGCAGGACCACCTCTTCAAGCTGTGGTACATGGCGGGCTACTGCGACGGCACGGCGTACGCCACCTCGAAGGACGGCGTCCATTGGGAGAAGCCCACGTTGGACGGGGTCGCGGGAACGAACCTCGTTCACATCTCGCGCCGCGACTCAGGCACGGTGTGGTTGGACCAGGAGGAGACGGACGCGGCGCGGCGCTACAAGCTGTTCCTGTACGACTCCCGCGGGGGGATGTCGATTCACTTCTCGCCCGACGGGATCCACTGGACCGAGGCAGGTCGCACCGGGCCGACGGGCGATCGGTCAACGGTGCACTACGACGCCTTCCGCAAGGTGTGGGTGTACAACATCCGCGAGTACCTCCCGAAGACGGTCGGCCGCTGCCGGCGCTACTGGGAAAACCCGGACGTGCTTGCTGGCGCCAAGTGGGCGGCGGGCGAACCGCCCATGTGGGTCGGCGCCGATGAGGCCGACCCGCGGCGCGACGACCTGAAGACGCCGTGCGAGCTATACAACCTTGACTGCGTGTCGTACGAGAGCCTGACGCTCGGTCTCTTCACAATCTGGCGCGGCCAGCCGAAGGACCGCGCGAAGCCGAATGAGGTATGTCTCGGCTACAGCCGCGACGGGTTCCACTGGTACCGCCCCGACCGCCGCGCGTTCGTCCCGGTGTCGGAGAAGCCGGGCGACTGGAACTGGGGCAACGTGCAGTCTGCCGGCGGGTGCTGCCTGGTCGTGGGCGACAAGCTCTACTTCTACGTCAGCGGCCGGACAGGCGTCCCCGGCAAAGGTACAACCGGTTCGGGCACGTCGAGTACCGGGCTGGCGATCCTGCGCCGCGACGGGTTCGCGTCGATGGCCGCGGGCAACACAGCAGGCACGCTGACGACGCGCCCCGTACGGTTCACGGGTGACCACCTGTTCGTCAACGCGGTCGTGAAGGGCGAGCTTTGCGCCGAGGTCATTGGTGGTGACGGCAAGGTGGTCGAGCCCTTCACTCGCGCCAACTGCAAACCCATCCGCGGCGACAGCACAATCAAGCAAGTGCAGTGGAAGGGCGCCAACGACCTGTCCTCACTGCCCCACAAGACAGTGAAGTTCCGGTTCCACCTGACCGACGGACAGCTCTACTCGTTCTGGGTCAGCCCCGAAGCGTCGGGAGCGAGCCACGGCTACGTAGCCGCCGGCGGTCCAGGATTCACGGGACCGACAGACACGGTGGGCAGGCAGACGGAGAGCGCCCAAGCAACAAGCCGCTGACCTGCACGGACCTGCACGGCCCTCCTAACTGCCTCGCCCCCCCCTTGTCTCCGCCTCACTTTGCCGGCTTCTTGGGCGGCTGGAGTTTGGGTACGCACGAGGTGGCGGCGAGGTTTTCGCACCGCTTGCGGAGGTCGTCGCGGAGACGGGTCAGTCGGTCGGGAAGCGGCTTGTTTGCGGCAGCGGCCGCCGCGTCGAGTTCGCGGAAGAACCGGGTGCGTGAAGACCTTCAGCGCCTGCGTCACTTGTTGGCGCGGACACCACATGATGTTCACGCCCATCTTGATCGACTGGATCGTCTTCTCCGGCGAGAACCACTGGTTGACCCAGCCGCAATGGATGTCGCCGGGGCAATTGATGGTCATGATGCGGCCGGTCACAGCCTCGATGTGCCGCTTCATCTGGGTGAGCGTCATGGCGGTGTCTTCGGCCAGTTCGGCTCGTCGCTGGCCCTGAACCGACCGCGCGTCCGTAGGTGGTTTGCCCTGCAGCTTGGCGGCGGCTTTGGGGTTGAGCTGCGAGAGTTGCTCCTTGGCGCGCTGCGCTTCGGCCTTGGCGCGGCGAAGCTCCGACGCTGCGTCCGAGGCGAGGCTGTCATTGGCGTGCCGGACCTTGTCCAGTACGCGCTTCGGGGCCTGGAGCGCCTTGTCCTGCTCCGGCTCGGCGCCCCGGGCGTTGCGCATGCTCAATTCGACTGCGGCATTGGTGACGCGCTGCTCGATGCGGCTGCGGCGCATGTCTTGCTGGGCCTCCTCGACATGTGCTGCCGTCTCGCGCTTGACGTTGCCCTCTCCGGCCACCCGTTCGAGCGTCCCGATCGCGCGCTCCAGCGACGCCAACTCCCTCTTTACCGCGGCCTGGTCTGCGGCGACCGCTTCGTACTGACGCTCCCTGCCGGTGGCGTCCTTGGCCAGGTCCTCGGTCCGGTCGCGGACCTCCTGCTGCTGGTCCGTCAGGCGCTGTGCTCGACGCTCGGCTTCGTTGAGCACGTCCGCGAACTGGTCCTGTGAGGCGCCAGTCAACTGCTCGCGCACGGCGGCCAGCTCTTCCCGGGCCACGGTCGCCTCCCGCGTCGCCTGGTCCGCCCGGCCCGCCTGCATATCTTTGGCGGCTTCCTGCATCCGTTGCGCAGCCCGGACCAAGCCCTCGGTGGCCTTGTTGAGGGCGGCGTCGGTCTGGTCGGTCTGCCGCTTGGCGTCGGCCACGGTCTTCCTGGCCGCCTCTGCCACTCGGCGCTGGTCGCCGGCCCACGCCCTTTCGTCCCCCTTCGAGACGTTGGGCTGCCGAGTGCGCTTGTCCTCGGCGAGGCGTGTTGCGCTACCGACCAGCTTTGTCTCCTGCTTCTCGAGCTCTGCGACCTTGTCGGCCAACTCCTTCGCCTCTTCGGCGGCATTGATGCTCTCGAGGAGCTGTTGCGCGCTCTGCTGGGCCTGGGGCGCCTGCTGCTCGAGCGACGCGAGCCGCGCCTGCTCGCGGGCAACCGCGTTGTCGGCGGTGCCGAACCCGGTGCCGCCGGCGAGGCTGAACCTCTCCGCCAGGTTCTCCGCCAGCTTCAGCGCGACAACCTGGGCCCCGGCCACTCGGAGTTCCTCAAGTGCCTTCGCCGTGTCGTGCGCCTTCAGGGCGTCATGCCCTTGCCGGGCGTGGTTGTTGATGAAGTCAGCCTGCTGCTGCGTGACCGCGCGCTCTGCCTTGACGAATTGCCAGACCTTGGCAGTGTCCGGGTTGATCCTCTGCTCGGCAAGTTGCTCCGTCTGTCGCTCGAACTCCTGCTGTGGAAGCACCGGCTTGCGGATGTGGATGCCCCACGCGGCGGTGAGGAACGGAGCCAGGTCCGGCGGTTCCCGTTCGGGCTCGTGCTCTTCGAGCTCCCATCTCTCGGTCGACCACACCTCGAAGTGCCGGAGGGCCAGGATCCCCATCTCGGTGACTGCCCGCTGCTGTTTGCCGTCGCGCACCTCCAGATGCCAGGTGAGCACGTCCTCGGGCTCGACGGCCGGCTGGAGATTCTCGAACTGCGGCAGCAGCCGGACGGTCTGCCGCCCGGCCTCGTTCTTGGAGATCGTCAGCGGGAGCCGCTCTTGCGGCGCGTCGGGCTTTGTCTCCCGGCGGAAGACGAGATCGGCTCCTTCGATGCCGAAGTCATCGCTGACCGTCGCCTCGAAGGTCAGCTCATCCAAGGGCGTTAGCGAGATCATGCCCGTCGGCCGCTGCAGCTCGATGGTCGGCGGCTCATCGCCCAGAGCCTGGACTGCGCTGGGACCGGGGCTCTTGGCCACCTGCCCCATCGAGTCGCTGACTTCGTACGTGTACGTTGTGTTCTTGACCACTCGGAACGAAGCTGTGGCGGTCTTGCCGTGTGCTGCCAGGCGCTGCCTTTCGCCGCCCTGCCAGAGAAGGGTGCCGCCAGTCAACCCCTAGTTGGCCGAGACCGTGAGCGTAACTGTGGCGCCCGCGGGCGCGCGCACGTCACCGGTGGCGTTCTTCTCGACCCGGTCCGGCCGCCCGAGGTACGCCGGAAACCTGGTGACGATCGTCAGCCCTTCGAGCACCAACGGGTCGTAGACCTCGAGTCGGAACCGGCCGCTGCGGCACTCCTCGGCAGTGACGTAGAACTCCGTGGCCTCGTTGACGTCTGCCAAGGAAATCTTGTAGGTGCGAAGCCTCTCAACCGGTTCCATCGGCACAACCTGCCACTTGGTCTCGGCCCCTTTTGCGCCGACCGGGCGGAGGTGGAAGTTGACCGGTCCCTCGGGCTTCCGCGACAGCGTTGCCTCCAGCATGAACGAGGTTCCTCGAAGCAGCTTCGCATTCGTGTGCGACAGGGCGAACTCGATCGGCGGGATCTCGGGCGCGGTGGCCTCAACCGCGCCGGGCGCGACCTCCTCCTCCCACGGCACCAGGATGCGTTTGGCGTGCCGGGAGACCGGCTCCGGGAACAGGACGCCGATCCCCACATACAGGAGACAGACGAGCGCCGCCAAGGCGCCGTACTTGCGCAGCCGACTCAGATCGACAGCGGACCGCACGTCGAACTCCTTCGCCCGCAGTTCCGCCTCGCGGAGGATCGACTGGACCAGTGGGTAGTCGAGGTCGTCAGGCAGCGCCGCCGGGCCGAACTCCGTCGCCGCGAGCAGCGCGCCCTCGAACTCCGACGAATGCTCCTCCACGTACAGCGCGAGCTGCTTGTCGGAGATCCGCCGGAACAGCGGAGCAGCGACATGCTTGGCCGCGAAGCAGAGAACGGCCAGGCACGCCATCGCGAGAATGGCGATGCGGCCGGCTTTCCCCGGCCGGAACAGCACGTCGATCAGGAACGCCACCAGCGGGATGCCCAGGGCCTCGACGATCACAATCGCCATGCCGGAGAGAACCGCCGTCCGCTTCCAGGCGCGGCGGACGCGAACGAGTTGTCTGGCGATGAGGGGGTGTTCTGGCATGGGTCAGCTCGGGCTGATCAGTCGGATCGGTCACAGTTGGCTGGGGATATGTCCCCAGCCTCGCTTCTCAGGGCATGTCTATCCCCGCTCGCCCCGTAGCGGTGCTGGAGATATCTCCGGCGAGGAGTCGGTAGAAGCCCGGCGAGGGGGCCACGGGAGCGCCTTTGACGACGGCGCCGTCGGGGCCCCAGAGGGTAGCGCCCTGCGGGACGGGTAACACCTCGCCGACAGTGTAGCCGGTTCGCTGCTCCGTCCGCACGGCCAAGTACCGGATTGTCTGGTGGAGCATCGGCAAGTAGAGGGCGCGGAAGGGCAAGTTGCTCCAGCCGAGGTCGATAGCGCTCAGCCAGAGGACGCAGGTGCCCTTGGCAACTTTGCGCTCCAATATGGCCTGGCGGCCGTCGTCGTACTTGGCCAGGACGCGGCTGAGCTGTGCGCCGGACGCTTCCCAGTATCGCTTGTAGCGGAGGGTGCCGAAAGCGCCGTGGTGGGGCGCCAGGAACACCTCAAACGCCGGGTGCGTGTAGTCGATGCTCGACAGACCGGTCTCCAGCGGTGAGCCATCGGGGCGTTTGGGGGCGACGATCTTCGCCAGCTTACAGGGAGCCAGGTCCCCAAGCGCGGCCGCGAAGGCGGCCGGCTTGACGTTGCTGCCGGGCAGCAGAAGCACCCCGCCGCCCCGTTCCAGCAGTTGCTTCAGTGCTGACGCGAGGCTGACTGGCACGTTCACGTCCGCGAGGATCGCCACGGTGGCCGATTGCATGCTGGCCGCGGTCACCTTGCCGACGGGGACGCTCTTGACCTCGAAGGGCGACTGCTGCCCCGGCGACAGCGCTGCGCGCAGGAAGAACTCGCTGGTGTTGGCGCGCCCCGGCCCCGTGGTGCTCACTAACAGGATCCGGATCTTCGGGGTGACCCGGGCGTTGAAGTAGAGGCGGTTGTCCTCGGCGGTCAGGTCGGACGTGTCGAGGCTGACGACGCAGGGGTTGTCGCCGCCCTTGTCGAAGACGTGCCGGAACCGCGCCGCCGCTCTCCCGCCTGCGGGGACGTTCACCTCCTTGGTCTTTACTCGCTTCCCGTTGACCCGTAGCGATACCTTGACGGCCCTCGCGGGGTTCTTGCCGTTGTTGACGATCCGGACGGCGATGTTCTGCGGCGCCGCCTCGCGGACCAGGCTCTCCGGGTAGCTGCCTTCCACGATACTCGGTCTCGCAGCAGCAGGTGGATCAGGACCGGCGCCGCGACCCAGGCCAAGCCCATCAGGAGAGTCGGGTTGACGAAGTGCTTCACCCGAGTCGGCTCCGTCGGTGAAGGTACTCACTCAACGCCAGTTCCAGCGGCGTCTTTGTGTTGAGCAGCTTGTAATCGGCGCCGACGGTGGCGCAGCCTTTCTCCACTGCCGTCAGGAACTCGCGCACCCGGTCCAGATAGACGGACCGCATCGCCTCGGGCGAGACCACGGCGAAGTCGCCCGTCTCCAGGTCCTCGAACCGGGTCATGCTGTCGAAGGGGAAGGTCAACTCTGCCTCGTCCATGATGTGGAACACGATCACGTCGTGGCCCTGGAAGCTGAAATGCTGGAGCGCTGAGAGCACCGGCTCGACGTCGGCCGGCAAATCGGAGAGCAAGAGCACCAGCCCGCGCCGCTTGAGTCCTTCGGCAATGTCGTGCAGCGGGCGCGCTATCTCCGTCTCGCCGCCGGGTTCCGTGGCGTCCAGCTCGGCGAGAATGTGCTGCAGGTGGGACTGCCGAAGCCGCGGAGGCAGCAGCGACCGCACCTGGTCGTCGAAGACAGCCAAGCCGGCCGCATCGCGCTGCCCCATCATGAAGTAGGCCAGGCAAGCCGCCAACCGCGACGCATACTCCAGCTTGCTGAATGCAGCCGCGTCGGACTTCTACGCCATGGAAGCCGACGCCTCGAGGAAGAGGTAGCACGTGAGGTTGCTCTCTTCCTCGAACTGCTTGAGGTATACCCGCGAAGGTTAAGAACACACCGAAGTCCCGGTGCGACTTCGGCTCCGTCTGGAAGAATACCCTCTGTCCTACGTCTGCTGCACGCCTGCCGGGGAAGTTCCGCGAACTTCCACTTCGGGGTGTTCTTAACCTTCGCGGGTATAGCTGGTTCGGTCATCGCGTTGGTGGCTGGCATACGTCCCGTAGGTCCTATGCGACCTATCGCGCTATCGCGGCTCCGGCACCGCCTCGGCCAATCGCCGCACAAGCTCCTCAACGGTCAGTTTGTCGATGTCCGCCCGGAACGACAGCGAGATTCGGTGCCGCATCACTGGGACGATGACGCGGCGAATGTCTGCCAGCGTGACCTCAACGCGGGCATTCTGGGCCGCCATCGACTTGGCGACGAGGGCGATGTTCTGGCTCGCGCGCAAGCCGGCGCCCCACACTGCGTACTCCTTCACAAAGTCGGGCGCCGACTCGACCGTCGGCCGGCTGGCGCCGACCAGGTCGACAATGTACTTGCCGAGGCTTCGGGCAACCGAACTGCTTGCACGGTCCGGGCGATCTCGAGTAAGTCGGCGCCGCTGATCACCTTGTCGAGGCTGACTTCCCCGGCACCGGTGGACGCCCGAACCACCTCGACTTCCTGGGCCTCATTCAGGTAGTCCATCCGGATCGACAGCATGAACCGGTCCTGCTGTGCTTCCGGCAGCGGATACGTGCCTTCCTGTTCGATGGACACCTGCGTCGCCAGCACGAAGAACGGCTCCGGCAACGGCGTCGTCTTCCCGCCCAACGTCACCTGCCGTTCCTGCATGACCTCCAGCAGCGCCGCCTGCGTCTTCGGGGGCGTCCGGTTGATCTCATCGGCCATCAGCACATTGGGGAACACAGGCCCCGCACGAACCGCACCACCCGGTGCCCCGTCGCAGTGTCCTCTTCGAGAATCTCCGTGCCCGAGATGTCGGCGGGCATCAGGTCCGGCGTGAACTGGATGCGCCGGAAATCGAGGTCCATCACCTGCGCAATGGAGGTTGCCAGGATCGTCTTCGCCGACGCCAACGGTCCCTGAATCAGGCAGTGCCCACCGGCGCACATCGCCGTAAACAACTGCTCCATCGGCTGCTCCTGGCCGACGATTACCTTCTTCAGTTCGTTGAGGACGATCTCGCGGGCTTCCCTTACGCGGGCAACCCTTGAGGTCAGTGCAAGTTCCATACGAGTTCGGTTCGTAGTGACAGCGGCGTGGGTTCGCAGAGCCGAGCGCGGCAACAGATTCACTACCGTCTGCCCCGGTTCCTGTTGCCGCGCGGAAATCGCCCTGGCGCCGGTAGCGGCCTGGCAACTGTCGCCTCGGCGTCTACACTCCCGCTGGCGAGCTCACTAAGACGAACCGCCCGGAGCGATCACTCGTCCGGGCGGTAGCGTCTAACTGGAATGATCCGGCCGATCAGGAGCGGGAGCGGAGGAACGACGGGATAATGTCGATCTCGTCCTCCTCCGGGAGCTGGGAGAGTTCTTGGGTCTGCTGTCGGAGGTCGACGCTCGGTCGCTCCTCGCGGGGGGCGGCAGTTGCTGTCGGCGCACTGGCCGGGCGGGCCGGGGCGATGCCGGACTTGAACCCTGTTGCCACCACGGTAATGCGGATCTCGTCCTCCAACGCCGGGTCGATGACCAGCCCCCAGAAGATGTTGGCTTCGTCGGCGCCAGCGTTCTCGCGGATGATGCGCACGGCTTCCTCCGCCTCGGAGAGCGCCAAGTCGTAGCCGCCGGTGAGGTTGATAAGCACGTTCTGGGCGCCGTGGATCGACTGATCGAGCAGCGGGCTGGCGACGGCAGCCTGGGCCGCGTCGGCCGCGCGATGGTCGCCGGTTCCCGTGCCGATGCCCATGATGGCGGAGCCGGCTTCGCGCATGACGGACTTCACGTCGGCGAAGTCGAGATTGATGTGCCCGGGCACGGTGATGAGGTCCGAGATGCCCTGTACGCCTTGCCGCAACACGTCGTCTGACGCCCGAAAGGCCTCGAGGATGGGCGTCTTCTTCTCCATGACCTCCAGCAGCCGGTCGTTGGGGATGCAGATGAGGGTGTCGACCGACTCCTGCAGCTTCTGCGCGCCCTCCTCAGCAATGCGGCAGCGCCGCGGTCCTTCAAAGGCGAACGGCTTGGTGACAACGGCGATCGTCAGCGCGCCGGCCTGCTTCGCGATGTCGGCCACAATCGGCGTGGCGCCAGTGCCCGTGCCCCCGCCCAAGCCGCAGGTAATGAAGGTCATGTCCGGCTTGTTCAGGGCGGCAGCGATTTCCTCGCGGCTTTCCTCGGCAGCTTTCGCGCCCACTTCCGGGTTCCCGCCGGCACCCAGCCCGCCGGTCGTGCCTGAGCCGACCTGGAACTTGTGCTCGGCTGCGGACTGATCCAGCACCTGCTTGTCCGTGTTGATCGCCACGAAGTCCACACCCCGGAGTCCTGCGTCGATCATCCGGTTGACGGCATTGCCACCTGCGCCGCCGACACCGATCACCTTAATCTTGGCATAGCCTTCTGGTCTCATTTGGGGGTTCACCTGCGTAGGCCCCTTTCCTGCGAGTCTTCGCTCGTCCGTCGGTCCGAACAGCAGAGGGGGATCATTGGGCCGAAGCTGCCTGGATCGCCCCTCATGGAGGACATGAGCGGGCGGAAAACTCCCTACACTTCAACTGCGCGATTATATGTGAAAACGGAGCGGCGTGTCAAGCGAGCGAGCAGGTGAGCCTGGGCGAGAGGAATCCGCTGGCTCGCCGCTACGTGCTTGCTGCAGGTGGGCCCGGGCGGGGCTGTCGTGGCGGTTTGCTTGAGATCTGGGAGGCGGACCCGTCCCCAGAGCCGGGCACCTCGGGGGGGGCCGGCGCGCCTGTTCGCGGCAATCGCACAACGACCCCACCTCACGGCAGTTCGCTGGCCAGTGTGACCACCTTGTAGTTCACCCCAAGCGCGCCAGCGAAATGCCGCTCCCCGCACTTCACCTTGCGCGCCTCGTTCGCTCGCGCGTTGCGGTCGAAGTCCTTGTCCTTCGTCTCTCGGACGAGGTAAAGCAGCGGCTCACCGGTGGGCTGTCCATGGCTGTCGCGTGGCTCCATCACCAGAGCCCAATCGGGGTTGTACTCACCGACGGGAGTCTGGACTGTGAACCAGCCGGGCAGCTTCAGGTACAGCTTCACATCGTCGCGCTTCTCCAGACCCTCCACAAACTGCTTCTCAACACCGGAGTCCAGAACGACGTGATCGTAGACCGAGTGATCGGCGGGCGTGAGGCACTCCTCCCAACTGCTAATCTCAGCCTCCAACCGCGCCATCTCCCACCATTCGTCGATCTTCTCGTAGTGGATGCCGTCCACCAACTGATCCGCCAGCTTCTCCTTGAGGAGGCGCACGGCAACCGTGGCGAACTCGTGCGGGTTGTCCAATGCGGCATGTTGGTTCGCGGTCCCCTTGTAGACCTCAAGCAGGGAGTGCCGCGTGAGTCGAACCGGCGGGGATGTGTGCTCCAGCAGGTGCGCCATCACCGCGACGAGATTGGGCAGCGGGTAGCGGCCCGAAAGGTCGAGCACCGTCTTCGCGGCGCTCATCTGCAGCGCTTCGAAGGCATTGTCCGTGCCGACGTGGACCTGGGCTTTGGTGACCGCCACGCGGGGAGGACGGATCTCGGCCTTGTCGAGTTCGGCTACCACCTCGCCGATCAGCTTCTCCGTGTCGATCTTCACGGCGTAGCGCGTCTTGTGCTTGATGCGCTCCCACAGTTCCTTGAACTCCGGCTTGAGCGTGTAGTGCTTCCGCAGTCGCGCCACGCCGCGCTTGCGAGCGTTGGCGGGCACCGGCGGCACGCCCTCCTTACCGTACTCCTCCTCGATCTGTGCTTGCAGACCTGTCACGTACTTCCCGTAGCTTTCATTGGCGACAACCGTGAGCACGTTGACTTTCTCGTCATGCACGCGCTCTCCGGACTGGTCCACAGCCAGCCGCACGCCTCGGCCAACCTGCTGCCGTCGCTCGCGTTCCGTCCCGACTTCCCGCAGCGTGCAGATCTGGAATACATTGGGGCTGTCCCAGCCTTCCCGCAGCGCCGAGTGCGAGAAGATGAAGGCCACGCCCGGGCTGCCGTCCTCCGCAAAGGAGAGCAAGCGCTCCTTGTCGCGCATGATGAGGTTGTAGGCTTCCTTGTCCTTCTCCGCCTCGCCGCTCTTGCTGTCCTCCAGAATCACCTCGCCGCTCCGCGTGCGGCGTTGGGCAAAGTAGGCGGCCTGCACGCTCTCCGGCTCCGCCTCGCACCAAGCGGGATAGCGCTGCCGAAGTTCCTCGAACGCCTTGGCGAACAAGCGGCGGATCACCCCGTCCTCTCGCGCGTAGTTGTCCACTCGGTCGATGAAGAACAGCGACAACACCTTGATGCCCAGCGGTTTCAGCCGCGCCTGCTTGCGGAAGTGCTCCTCCAGAGTGAAGCGAATCTGCGCCTCGAAAACCGCCTCCTTGTCCGCTCCCTGCGCCTCGCCGGTCTGCAATTCCACCCCGTTCGCGAAGCGCACGTACCCGCCGCCGACGCTGATCTCCTCCACCTCGAAGCCCGCATACTCAGGGCGGTTGGTTTTCTGCGCCAAGTCGTCGCCCGGCCGGACCGGCACGACCTGCTGCTTGATCGCGCCGTCTGCCCTCAGCTTGTGGACCGCCAGGCGTGCCGACACCGTGTGCTTCTCGCTCCGCACCTCGTCGAGGCGCAGGAACACGCGGTTTGCGTCGTCCTGCTGCTCCACACCGGCGACTTCGATGCGCTTGACCAACCCCTGGCGGTACGCCTCGAACGGGGTGAGGCGGTAGACGAGGTTGTACGGGTTCCTGTGGGTGGCGCTGTACCGGAGCGCAAACAGCGGATCGAGGGCGGCAAGCGCGCTCACCCGCAGTTCGCTCTCCATATTCTGCGGCTCGTCGAGGATCAGAATGGGCCGTGTCGCCTGCACCAGATGGATGGGCGTCTCGCCCTGCAGCCGGTCGGTCGTCTGGCGGATGACGTTCGACGCCTTGTTGAAGGAGTCGATGGTCATCACCATCAGCTCCACATTGTCCGACTGCGCAAAGCTCCGGAGTTGCGACAGGTTGGCCGAGTCGTACACGTAGTACCGATACGGGACGTTGCCGTGGTGCTCGCGCAGGTGCTTCTCCGTGACCTGCAGCGTCTTGAGGACCCCCTCCCGGATGGCAATGGACGGCGCCACAACGATGAACTTCCGCAGACCGTGCCGCTCGTACAACTCCAACGCCGTGCGCAGGTACACGTAGGTCTTGCCCGTTCCCGTCTCCATCTCGATCGAGAAGTTTGGGAAGCGGGCCTCCTTCTCGCCCTCAGCCGTCTCAATGGTCGCCGCGATGCACTCCAGCTTTGCGTCTGCCGCCAGACCGTTGGCGGACTGCACCGCCTGCAGGTTCGCGAGGAGCGCGTCTTCGTCGTCGGTCCCGAGGCGATTGGGCACCGCGGCAAACAGCGTTCCCGTCAACGTCCGCGCTTCCGGTGCGGCGCCGTGACCCAGTCCCTCGAACAGGTTCACGACCGACTCAATGGCCGCAAGCTGGAAGTCCTGGTTAGCGTCGAAGCGAAACTGCATCGGGCTGCTACTTCCAGAGCCGGACCGTGAACCGCTCGTCTTCTTCGATCAGGTCCGGCTCCGTGCCGTTGTGCGCAAGCATCCCTTTCACGATCTTGCGCGGTACACCCATGCCCATGTGCTCCAGATAGCCGTAGTCGCGCATGATGTCCTTGACAAGCAGGTTGCGCGCGGAGCGACAGCCGACCCTCATCCTCGCCGGGGTGATTCCATTGGCGAGACGCCCCGGAGAGATCACCTCAAGTCGGTCCTGATAGAGGGAAAGCTCAATATCAGTGCCAGAAAGGAGGTAATCTCGGTGAACTAACGCGTTCACCACAGCTTCCCGGACTGCTTCCTCCGGGTAAGCCCACCGTTCGCGTCGCGCTCCTCCCTTAAGATGAGCCGTGACCTCAGTGTTCCGCCGCACGAACTCGAGAGCTTGCTCGACCAGTCCGTTGTCCACGAGGTGGGACTCCGGAACACCGTTACCCCGAAGCGGCTCGGCACTGTAGAGCGGAGTCATCGGTCCGCGCAATGTCGCTCGCTCCTTGGCCGCGTAGTCCTTCTCTTTGCCAGGGTAAGCGACGGCGTCGACGCCAGCCTGAGGGAGCAGACGGTTGGGGTTCGTGCCGAAGAGCAGGATCCCCGCGACGGTTGCAGGGACATTACCGCCCTCGTCACTCAGAATCTCCGTGTTGACCAGAATGCTCTGCCATTGGAGGTCGGCCTCCCTTTGCCAGCGGGCTCGCGCGTTCTCCAAACACTGCGCCAGATAGCGGTCTCGTTCGCTCTCAGACCACTTCTCCCAGTCCGCGTCAGCCTTCGCCCGGGCTTCCACGTCCATCTTCCACTCGGCGCCAGGTTCCTGCGGAGGCGCCTCCTGTTGCCGGACTCGCTCGAAGTAGTCGCGAAGGCGGCGGAGGTCCAGACTCCCCAGCGACGAACCGGACACCGGGCGTATCTCAAGCCGAAATGCCCCTCGTTGCTGGGACAACCGCTCCAGTTCCTCCCAACTGGCCTCGCGGCTCTGCGTTCCCACACGGATGTAGTACGTCCTATGTTGGTCGTGCCAGACGTGGTGTACTCCCCATCCCCGGTTCACTGCCACCGCAGCCACGTCCTTCCCGGGCACCACGTCACGCACCAGTTCGAAGTAGGGAATCAACTCCGGGCGGACTTTGTCGCGACACGCCGTCATCACCCACTCTTCGAGACTCAGGCGCGTCACCCCGGACACCGAACCGTCGTCCTCAACGCCCAGGAACACACGTCCTCCCTCGAAGTTCGTCAGGGCCACCAGCTCTTTGGCCAGGTCCCGGTTGGTGATGGTATCTCGCTTGAACTCCACGCCGGAGTTCTCTCCGTTCCTCAGGATCTCCAGTAGTTCGGTCTTCGTCATTTCCGTCTCCGTTAGAAGCCGTACTTCAGTCGCCGCATCTCGAAAGCATCCTTGCCACCTTCCAGGACTTCCTCGACAAGTTCCCGCACCGGATCGGCGTCAATGGAGCCCATGTGTTCGACAGGCATCCTCGCCTTGCCTTCCCCGGCCTCGCCGACAGCAGTGAGCCCAACGATCAGTTCAGCGTCGCCAAGCACCGGGATGTTCGCGTTGTGGGTGGCAAAGACAAACTGGCGGCGCCGCTTCTCTTCCCGCATCCGGGGAACTACGCCTTCGGTGATGAAGCGGTTGTCGAGGTCGTCCTCGGGTTGGTCCACAACCAGCGGCGCGTCGGACTCAAGGAGCAGAAGCAGCAGGACGGCCGTGGCCTTCTGCCCCGTAGAGAGGTCGTCGAGCGCCTGCCAATCCGGTGTCTCCTCCTGGGCAGCAACGTTGAGCTCGATGGTGGTGGTTGGGGGAAGGTCCAGCTCCTCCGTTCGCATCAGCACTTCGGGGGGGGCTTGAGCGATTCGCTCCGCTTGGGCCGGCGGAAGTGCGAAGCCTCGCGCCAGAGCATCCTTCCCGTTCCGACAGGCGCCGGCAAGCTCAGCAAGCGACAGGTCCTCGCGCTCCCGAAGCGCCTCCGTTGCCTCTGACAAGCGGCCGCCCACCTCATCACGCAGCAACTGGAGAAGCGGCTCTCGGTTCCCCGCACGGGTGACCTGCACCCGAACGCGTCCTGACAGCTTTCGAGTGACCTTCTTGGCCGCTCGCTCAAGTCGACGGAACTCCTCGGCCTTCACGTCCTCCCACTCCACAAGAAGATTCCGACGATTGTCTTCTTGCTCCTTGAGGTCTCGGCCGAGAATCGACTTCCGTTCTCGGAGGGGACGAAGCTCCTCAATCTGGCGGCGAAGTCGTAGGAACTCCTCTCCGTCCACCTTGGCCTTCTGGAGTTCCCGGAGAATCTGCTCGTAGGTGGCTTGCTCGGCGGCCTTTCGCGCCGCCCACTGGCGGCGGACGGCCGCGAGGTCTTGGTCTGCTTTCGCGAGCGCCTGGGCCATCTGATCGGCGATGATGTCGAGTTTTCGCTCCAGCGCCTCAAGCACGGTCGCCGCTTTCGCAAGGATGTCCCTGCCGGGCAAGTCCTCCAGCGCTTTGGGGGCCAGGAAGGCGCGGTCAATCGGGAGGTCACGCTGCAGTTGCTCCAGCAGCTCCCTGAACGGGGTCATCCGTTCCGATGTCGTCTTGAGCACCCGTTCTTCGCGGACCAGCAGGCTCTGCTCCTTCAGTTTCTCTTCAAGCCCGGCATCCTGATACCGTTTCAACATCTCCTCCAATGCCGGCAGCGAGGCGAGGCGCTCCTCAATCTGCGCCAACTCTTTGTTCACCTCAACGAGGCGCCCTCGGGATCGTTCCAGTTGGCGCACGAGGTCGCTTTTCCGCCTTGCCAGGATGACATCGCGTTCCATGAACCGCTCCAGCAGACGCGTCAGCTTGTCCCGATTATTGGCGAGTTCGGAGATCTCGTGTTGCCCGTAGATCTCCACCTGAGAGATGACGTCCGTTGGCGTCAGGGTGAGGACCGCGCCACTTTCGTCGCGGACCACCGGCGGGTTGGGGATCGTCCGCTCGATCAGGTACTCCCGCTTGGCGGGGCGGTAGGAACGGACGAGGAGAGAGACCTTCGTGCCACTCCGACACACCTGACGGATGATCCCCTCGTGCGCCTTCTTTGCGTCCTCCCCCAAGGGCTCAAGCGCCAAGACGTAACGCAGGCTCTCGATGACCGTAGACTTGCCGGTCCCGCGACCGCCGATGAGTGCGTTTAGATTCTCGTTGAGGTGAACCCTTGCCCCGTCCAGAAAGCCGCCCTGCCAGGCCATCGCCACGAACTCCGCGTGTTGCTCCGGCAGCGGGTCGCTCGCAAGTCGGATGCGGGACACCGGGTCAAGGAAGGCCTGACGGAGCCCTTCCACCGAAACCTCGGACATCTTGATGAAGCAGGAAGCGCTTCCGGTCGCCAGGTCCTCCGGGCAGTTCACGTCCGATGCATTCACGATGGCAAGGGGCGTGGTGCGGCGGTATTCCTCGCACTTGTTTTCCAATATTGCCCGGTGGTTATCCGGCGCATCGCTGACAGGACCCGGTAGGGCACCTGCCAGAAGGTGCGCCGAGAGCCAGGCATTGATCCGAGGTTGTCCTGAGAGTGTCGCAAGGAGTCCCCCGTCTGCGGATAGGTGGACTGCAACAGGAATAGCACCCCAGTTGTGTGCTTCCTCAAGGAACTCAACGGCATCGTACTTTCCTGTCGGCGACCCGATTGGCTCGTCGTGAATCCCGCAATCACCCAACACGCGTTCTATGGAGGCGAAGTCCCGATCAGGGTCGAAGAGGCAGACGAAATGAACCCCATCCTTTGTGACCGCTTCAAATCCCGGGAATACGTGAATGCGAGCCGCGCGCGCCGCCTCGGTGAGAGAGCGTGCCGTTTCGATGCGGTAGTGGTCTGTGACGGCGATGGCCTCAATGCTGTTCCTAAGACAGCTCTGGACGATGGCCTCGTTGTATGAATCCTCGTCCGCGAACGACGTTGCTTTGTCGTGCCGCTGCAGGTACGCGAATGGATTCACCTGGAGCGCACACCGGCGGAAGCGCGCGCCGTTCGAAAGCTTGAGAGCCTCAGTGATCGCAGTCGCATGATTCATGCCGATCCTCCCGTCATATCGTCTTCAACCGACACTGCAGCGCCAGATTCGCCGCCGCCTCGTCGTCCAAGGCTACATCGCGGCAGATGAACAGGTCTTCCCGCGTGAGGTTCAACGGCTTGAGCTTCGCCAGGTTCAGCTTGTCGTCGAGGCAGAGGTGGAGGGTCTGCTCTTTGTGCGGGTCGGTCACGCGGTGCACGGTGTTGCCTTTCACCGCCTTCTCCGTCTCGATCCGGCAGTTGAGCCCGAAGCCCTCCTTCAGCGCCACCTCGTAGAGCACGTTCTCCGCCGTCCAGCCGTCCACCAACGGATCGGCGAACAGCTCCATCTGGTCGGCGTACGATTCCGACTCCAGCTCCGCCACGCCTGCCCATGGCCGGTAGCTCGACTCGGCTAACTTGAACACCTTGAACCCGAGATCCTCCGGCGTCTCGCGGCCGGTGAGCAGCTTGCCCTCGTCCGCCTGCTGCATCTTGGCGATGACGCGCCGGATACGCTCCTTGCCGATGTCGGCGATGGTCGGGAACTGCGTGTTGCCTGTCGGCTCCGGCAACTGGACCATGATGAACCGGCGGTTGCCGCCGTCCTCGCGGTTCAGTTCGAGGACGGCCTGGGCGGTGGTGCAGGAACCGGCGAAGAAGTCCAGTACGACATCGGCTGTGTCGGACTCAGTGGCGATCTGCAGGACTCTCTTGAGAAACGCGGTTGGCTTGGGGTTCTCGAACACCTTGTCGCCGAAGAGGTCTCGGAGTTCGATAGTAGCTTTCTTGCTGCCGTCCAGATCGGTCCAAAGCGGAGAAGGACGTTTCGTCCTGCCTTCGAGGTATTGCTTCACATACGGCCACCACACGTTTTCCCCCTCGCGGTCGCTCTTCTTCCAGAGTATGAACCCCTCGGTGCAGAGCCTCCTGTAGCTGCTGGGTCCGAACCGCCAGCAGCTTTCGTAGCCTCCCGGCCCGATCGGGTACACCTGCGACCCGTCCGGTGCCTCAAGGGCGTAGTACAGGAGGGGCCGTTCCTCCCGCCGGTCGTGACTCCCGGTCTTGCGCAACTGCCAGTAGCAGTACCGGCCCCTCTCGTCCTCACCTCCGAATCGAGCGATGTCCTTCTCGGTGAGAGGAACGCCACCCACCTCGTAGCTCTCCGAGGCTGAATAGCAGAGGCAATAGTCGAAGGAACTGCCAAAACCACTGCTGTCCTGGCCGGTTGTCTGCCCGGTTGCTCGCACTATTGCACCGACAAAGCGTTCCTCCCCAAACACCTCGTTCATCAGCATCCGCAGGTTGTGGACCTCGTTGTCGTCGATGCTGACGAAGAGGACGCCGTCTTCCCGCAGCAACTGCCGAGCGAGGAACAGGCGCGGGTACATCATCGAGAGCCACGCCGAGTGATAGCGGCCGCTGGTCTCGGGGTTGCTGGTGAGCAGGTTGCCTGCGGCGTCCTTCTGGCCGCTGATCTGCAGATAGGTGTCCAGCGGGTCGGCGTAGTTGTCGGGGTAGACGAAGTCGTTGCCGGTGTTGTAGGGCGGGTCGATGTAGATCATCTTCACCCGGCCGAAGTAGGGCTTGTACAGCAGCTTCAGGACTTCCAGGTTGTCGCCCTCGACGAACAGATGCTCCGTCGCCTCCCAGTTGACCGACTCGTCCTGCGCCGGAACCAGCGTCGCCCGGCTCGGCGTCTGCAGCAACCGGATGGCGTCGCGCTTCCCCGCCCACGTGAACGAGTACCGCTCGGGCGAATCGTCCACGCTCTCGCCCAGAGTTGCCCGGAGCTTGTCGAAGTCCACGCGCGCCTCGCTGACGGCTTCAGGGAACAACTGCTTGAGATTCTCGATCTGCTCGTCCAGCAACCCGACAGACTCCGCGGCCACCGGTTCGCCTCGACGTACTCGCTGTTTGCCGTTCTTCGCCATAGCCTCACCGCTGTGCGTACTCGCCCTGCAGCAGAAGGTTAGCCGAGTTCCCGACCGGGTGCAATCCGGTAAGCGGCTGGTGAGTGCGCGGTCGCCCAAGGGAGTGCCGCCGGTAGCACTCACACGACGCCGGCTCGGGTTGCCGCACCGCGTGCAGCCGACAGTAGCAGTGCAGGTGCCCTCTGTGTGGGCAGCGCACGAATAGTGCGCCAACCGCGGTGCTTGCACTCGTCCTTGGCTTACGGCAAACTGTCACCCGTCGGTGCAGTTGTCGTCGCCCAATTCGCCATTTCATGGCAAGAGGTTCCCGAGTGAAAGCGAGTCAGCGACAACCTGGGTACGTTCGTTCTCGCACTTCCCCCCTTGCCTTGTCGCGTGCGCGTCTCCTCGTTCAGCATTGCAGCCGCCTCCACAGCGGCCCTCATGGCGTCCAGCGGTCGTTGTCATCCGTCCGCCCTTTCCCCGTTCCACATCTGCACGCTACGCCGGTCTTTCAGTGCACACGCGCTCCCGGAACGTGTCCCAACCCCATGGAACTGTGTTCCAGTAGCACGCAACCATGTTCGCGTGTCACGGAACGCTGTTCCATGGTCGTTGACCAGTGTTCGGCAGGCTTCGATCAACGTTCGCGTGGCACGAGACCATGTTCGCGTGTCGCCGAACGGCGGTCGACGGCGGCCGCACAGCGTTCGACGGTGGTCGATCGGTGTTCGGGTGGCACGGAACCATGTTCGCGTGGCACCGAACGGCGTTCCATGGTGGCCGAACATGGTCTTGCGGGTGCCGAACGTGGTTCGACAAAGGCCGAACGCTGTTCCCGGCGCACGGAACGGTGTTTCGCGCCCGGAGACCATGGTTTGCGGAGGGTGGAACCATCTTTCCCCCTCCCGGAACCAGGTCCCGAACCGGCCGAACGTGGGCGCGCATCCTGTCCGCTGGAGGGGAGGTGAGATGAGCCATGGCTTATGTGAGTGCCAGTAAGCTGCCCGAACTCCTGCAGGAGTTCGTCACGCACGCCACCAAGTACGCGCCGGCCGATAAGGCATACGCCGGAGTGACGAAGGCCGACCTGCAGGCGGTGTTGGTTGACTTGGTCGCCAA